>Ga0307507_10001354_pt1 | contig 54837 bp, 46 predicted proteins | sample 7_EM_MG_FD_207223 | JGI IMG/M metagenome (GOLD analysis project Ga0307507, IMG submission 207223) | Populus trichocarpa ectomycorrhiza microbial communities from riparian zone in the Pacific Northwest, United States - 7_EM | ecosystem: Host-associated > Plants > Roots > Unclassified | place... | reverse complement strand
CGGCAGGAACGGCTCGATCAGATCCCACTCGGCATCGGTTACGTCAAAACGCGCCACACCCGAGTTCTACCAGGCAACAGCACGCCCTGACCGCACAGCAAAGATCCGAACCTCGAACAGCTCCTAGCACGAGCAGTCGCACGCTGGTCTCGGTTTTCGGCAGGGTCTCGAGCATTTGACTGTCGATGCGTATGCGCTGGCGGCAGATGTAGCCGACGCTGTGCTCGAGGTCCAGGTCGCACCAGCTCAGGCCGATGGTCTCGTCGCGGCGTAGGCCGCGCAGCGCGATCAGGTGGTAGGCGGCGTAGAGCCGGTGCTCTCGGCAGGAGGCGAGGAACCGGGCGGTCTGCGCGGCGGTCCACACCGCGACCGGCGGGCGGATCCCGGTTCGCTTCCACTCGGCGATCAGATCGTCGGTCCAGACCACCGCACGGGGGCGGCGTCCGCGCGGCAGCGCGATCTCCGTAGCGGGGTTGCGGGTGATCAGCCCTTGGCGGCGGGCCGTGTTCAAGGCTGCGCGCAGGGTGGCGTTCGTGCGCTCGATGGTGGCCGCGGATAGCGGGGTGCCGGCGCGGGCCGTGGTGCGCTTCGCCAGTGCCCGGTAGAGCACCACCAGGTCATGGGTGTCCAGTTCGGCCAGCGGGATCAGCCCGATACCGGGCTCCAGATACAGTCCGATGTGCTCGCGGTACGACTTGAGCGTGGAAGGCGCGAGCCCGTGGCGGGTCTCGATCCGCTCGCGCAGCCACCCGCCCACTGTCACGGCGCCCTGGCCGGACGGGGTGTATGGGTCGCGCACGGCGGCCAGCGTTCGCGACGCCGCAGTCCGGGAGCGGTAGCTGCCGCGGCGCACCCTCCGGATCAGGCCGCCGCCCGGGTCGGGCACGTTGAGCGAGTAGTACCAGGACCCATGCCCGCGCCGACCCTGGCGCGCACACGGGCCAGGGCTTTCGTTGCGGCGGCAGCCGCACCGCCAGAACACCGAACCGAATCCATCCAGCCCGGCTACCTCCGAGCACGCAGATGCGGCGGAGCTGGGTACGAGGTCACCACCAGAACAACCCGCCGCTACCACCAGCATCCGCAGACGAAGAGCTGGTGGGCACCCTGTCGCCAGGAGCGTTGCCCGGCGTTGGGCTGATCGGTTCGTTGTCGGATGCGGTATGGCGTGAGCTTCGGCGATGACGGCCGACGCATTCCCGTCTGACTTGCCAGCAGGCTGCAAGGGCGCGAAGACGCGCGGGCCGGTTCGCTGGTGCAATATCACCAGATCAAGATGCCGCCGCTGGTCGCCTGTGCTCGCTGTGCGGCGGCTTCGATATTCGCCAAGCGCCAGGAGACTGCCTGCGCGATTGCCGCGTGAGAGTCCGCGGGCTGGATGACCTGGCCTGCGGTCAGATCGACAGTAATCCCCCTGTGGTTGAGGAGATCGACTCCGGCCGTCACGAAGTCCAGGTTCGCGCGCAGCAGCGCGCACTCACGCTGAAAGCGGTGCACTTGCTCGGGTTCGACGTACAGGTCGTGCTCGGCCAGTTGCGGGAAGAACTCAGCACTGAGCGCGCGCAACCGATCAGATACCCACACGTCCGTGCGCCAGGATTCGAGTTCTGCCAAGTTCGAGGTGTCCGGTGGTTCGTCGAGCAATGTCTTCTCGCCGCAGGCCTGGTTCACGAAGACGTGCACGCTCAGGCTCATTGCGGCAGTACACCATCGGCGGGCGGTGCGCTCCACCGCAATAGGGCGCGAATCCTTCGCAGGGGCCTGCTTATTCGGACATCCGCTGGACCCGTAATGGCTGTGCGAGCGTCGTGACGGCGAGCGGAAAGCGGCTGGGTTTCACGACGCCGGTCGGTAGCGTTCGTGGCGTGACGTGGTCTTCCTTCTGGCCACGTGTCTCGATTGATCGCCGTCACTCGAAGTCGTAGCGCCGCATCCGCCGGTGGCCGGCGGCGGTTTGCCTGCCGTGTCGAGGAGATCACACCATGCCCGACACGAGCGTGCCCGATCGACGCGATGCGCAGGTCGCGCAGGCGATTCTGGCTGAGGCCAATCGTGCGCACCGTGCTGATTTCCGACTCAACGGCCGCTTGGCCGGCGGGTATCAGTCCGGCAGTTGGCACGTGGTCGACGGTGCCGGGCGGCGAGCCGTCCTGAAATGGAGCCCCGACCGGGCGTGGTCCGCCCAGGTGCTGCAGGCTGCGGGCGTCGTCGCCAAGCTGCGCGCGGTCGGGTATCCGACGCCGGCGTGGCTGGCCGTCGGTATCAGTGACGGTGGTTTGCCCTACCAGATCCAGCAATTCGTTGCTGGGCAGTCACCCGACCGGGTGACCGCCGGCATCGCGGCGGTGTTGATCGAACTCGTGGAGAGCCACGCTGGTCTCGATCCTGACCCGGGGCGTTGTTGGTCGCGGTACGTGACGGCTCGCATGGCCGAGCTGCCGCGGGAGGTCTGTGCGATCGGACCGGCAGGGCGGGATCTGCTCGACGCCTGTGAGCGGCTTCTCGCCGGTCACGGGCCGGTGACGTTGCCGACCGAGGATCTGGTGCACGGCGACTTTCGGCCCGCCAACATTCTGCTGGACGCGGGTCGCGTCGCGGGCGTCGTCGACATCGAGGCGCTGGGCAGCGGCACCAGGGTGTTCGACTACGCCACGCTCTTGTCCGCTGACGGAGTCGAGCTGGGCGCACAGCAGTTGATCATCGCTGCCGGCGAGCGGGTCGCCGGGCCCCGCCCGTTGGCGTACTGCCTCGCAGAGGTCGTCCTGGATCTGGCCGTGTTCGTCCACCGTCGCGCTCTGCCTCAGGGAATCGCCAGCCTGGAAAGGCTGCGTCAGCTGGTCGAGAGCCTGACGGCGACTTAATCCGCCGTGCCGTGGGCGGTCCTGGCCGCAGCCGGATAGTAGGGTCGATCGGTGACCACCTTGCCTCGGACTGCCGCAGTCCCGGTCGTGCGCACCGACTTCGGCGACCAGGCCGCCTGGGATGAACTACGAACCGTGGTCACGACTCCCAACGAGGACGACTTCGTGGCGGCCGTGGAGTTCGTCGAGGACCGTGCGTACGCGGATCTGACGATCGAACAGGTTACCGCGCTGGTCTCCGACGATGTCGGGCACCCGATCCTCGTCGTGGCCGACCGTGATGCCCTTGGGGCCGCTGGATTACCGCTTCTCGTCGTCGACCTGCGCGAACAGCGCGGCCGTGCGATCCGTGTCGTCGCGGCCGAGCTGTGGGGGATCGAGAACAACCTCAGCCTCGCGAACATGGACTTCCACGAGTTCGCCGACCACCTCGATGGCGACGGGATCTTCCGAGGTTTCTGAGCCCGCGCTGGTGAACAACCACCTCGGCGTGAGACTCAGTGCCTAGTCCCGGACGACTGGCATACAGATCGAGGTTCGATCATCGGAGGATCCACGGGCGTGGCTGAGTCCTCGCCGGGTGAGCGATTGGATCACTTTCACAGGGCTCGGGCGGTGCGCGGCGCGCAACAGCTGATGTGGGCCACCGGCCCCGGGCCGCTTCAAGCCGCTGCGAACACATGTCTGGAGAACGCCAGAACCTGTGGTCAGCCGGGGGCGCTGGGGCATCAGCTGTTGTGTCCCGAGTTCGTCGGCAGATCGGACGCGACCAGTTCGGCAGCACGTGCGGGCTCGCCGTGCGCGCGAATGAGCAGTGTCTCGACGTCGTAACCCGCAGAACCGCTGGTGGCGTGCAGGCCAAGCTTCAGGCCGTAATCGAAGCGTTCCATGTAGACGCAGGCATCCAGGTCGGGGCGCAGCCGATGCAGCGCGCCGACCAGGTCCCAGGCCGCGGTGTCCATCTGGGCCCGTTGCAGCGGGTCGCAGGCGTTCACGGCTGCAGTCGCCTCGACGACGTCGGGCTCGTACTCCCTCAGGGCCGACAGCAGTTCGGGAACGCCCATGATCTGCGCCGCACGGAAGGTGAGGACGTGTGCGCCCTCGGGGTTGTCGAGCAGTGCCGCCAGCAGTGGGACCACACGCAGGTCGTGTCGCCGGGCCAGCCCGCGGATGCCCTCCTCGCGGGCGTCCGGATACTCGTCGGTGGTGCGCTCCCAGAGCGCGGCCCGGATCGCGCGGCTGTCGACCTCGGCCTGGAAGCCCAGTGTGAACGTCGCCCAGTTGCGGACCTCCGGGTCCTGGTCGCGGGTCAGCGTGATCAGTGCGCGAATGTCCGGTCCGTCCGGCAGGCCGGTGGCGATCCCCGTGAAGGAGGTGGCTACCTGCCGGCGGACCTCGGCGTCGCGATGCCCGGCAAGGGTGACGAGCACGGGGACGGCACGCAGGTCGTACGTCATCTCGATCGCGCGCACCAGGCACCACAGAACGCAGCCCTCGCCCTCCCGCTGCGCGAGCGCGACCAGCGCGGTCGCCGTCTCGGCACGGACTGCCTCGTTCTGGTTGCTCGCGTGGCCCAGCAGGTCACAGCCTGCCTCCCGCTCGACCGGATCACTCGAAGCGATCAACTCCAGGCCGAGCGGCAGCGACCCACCTCCGTCAGCCGCCGCCTGCCACAGCAGGGTCCCGTACTCGTCCCAGTCATCGGTCTGCCGGGCAACGCGCGCCGCAGCCAGGGCCGCTGTGACCAGTTGCGCCACCTTGCCTGCTTCCATGCGCGCAGTCTGGCGCACGAACCGCGTCCACGCGCGGGAGTTTATCGCCGGACCGGCCGGTACTGACCTTCGGCGACGGGAGCGGATCGCCGGGATGCTGTTGAGTAGCGGGATGAACATCGCCGAGTCGTGGGTGTTGGCGGCGGTGTACGCCACCACCATTGGCAGGCTGTTCGCGTCGAACAGGGTGCCGTGCCACCGCTGCGCACCCGCGACGTACAGCCGGGTGAGCGTGAATGCGTAGTCGACATGGAAGAAGTTGTGGCCGGCAGGGTCGTAGCGTGGGCGCGAATGAACGTACGCCACGCGTCGTCCCGGTGCGCGGGTGGCGGGACCCGGTTCGATCGCAGGATCTTGCAGATGGTGGAGGCGGCGACCCGGTGCCCGAGCCGGCGCAGCTCGCCCTGAATCCGCACGACGCCCCACCCTCGGTTCTCCCTGGCAAGACGCAGGATCAACGCTATGACCTCGTCGGAGATCGACGGGTGCCCTGGTGGCTTCGGCTGGCGCTACTTCGCAGCGACCAGGCGCCTGTGCCAACGCGGCAGCGTGCCCGACGTCACGATCCTGCGCCCGCGCAGCGCCAGCCAGGACAGCACTGCGACCAGCAGCCGGTAGGTCAGGGAGACAAGCACGGGCACTGATGATTTCCGCCGTGAAGCCGCAGGCCAAGCTGGTGGCCAAGTTTTCGGCCAGAACAGGCTACAACGCCCGATCACCCGGCTCGCCTGCACCGCCTCCGTCCACGTCGGCACCGGCGCGCTCGCGTCTATCGAGATCGACTGATACCGCGCACCCCGGGCGTCCTACGTGCGTCGGCGCAGTGTGGCGGCGAGGGGACTGCCGGTTTCGTCGGCGAGCCGCAGCGCCTCCGTCCAGCAGCGGCGGGCCTCGTCGTGCCGACCGCACGCCGCGTAGGCCTGGCCGAGCCAGTCGAGCGCGTCGAGGAAATGGCGGTCGCGGGTGCCGAGGTCGCGTTGGATCGCCACGGCGAGTTCGTGCTGCGCCAGGGACTCCTCCAGACGACCGAGCAGCCGCAGGGTGTCTCCGAGGCCGCTTCGGGCGGCGGCCACCTGGTACGCGCTGTCGGCCGCGAGGAGGATCTCGAGGGCTCGCGAATACACGTCGAGGGCCTCGGCGTAGGCGCCCATGTCGCGGTTCGAGTTGGCCGCGTTGACCAGGATGACCCCGACGTGGTCCGGTCTTCCCGCGGCCTCGGCGGCCTCGGCGGCCGCGAGGTAGTAAGCCACCGCGTCCGCGTAGCGGCCCTGCTCGTGTCGGATGTTGGCGATGTTGTTGAGGCTCGCCGCGCCCCCGGCGTCGTCGCCGGTCCGGCGGCCCAGGTCGATCGCCTGCCGGTAGCAGTCGATCGCCGACTCGTGCTCCGCGATCCGGCCCAGCGCCGAGCCCAGGCAGTTCAGCAGCCAGCGCTGCGCGTGTTCGGCGCCGATCTCCCGAGCGCACTCCAGCCCGATCCGCGGGCACATCACATAATCGGCCGGGGTCAACGCGCGCGTCGCGTACGCCCACATCCAGCAGGCCATGTTCGCCGCCAGGCCAGGCCGACGCCGCCGCGCCGCTTCCTGGACCGCCCACATCAGGGCGGGATACTCGCGCTCGCACCACTCCATCGCGGCCCGGTGGTTGGCGAACTCGGGGAGCTGCGCGCCGGCCCACGCTGGCAGCGGCTCCGCCTCGTCCGCCGGCACGTCGTCCGCACCGATGCCGAGGTCGCGCAGCAGTCTGGCGATCACGTCGGTCGGCGCGAGCGGGCTGCCGGACATCCCCGCCAGGTTCACGAAGAGCTGGCCGTCCGGGAAGGCGTCCGCGAGCAGGTGCGCTACGTGTACGGCGAGAGCGCTCTTGCCGATGCCGCCCGGACCGGACACCACCGAGACCACCGCTGAAGCCGAGCCGTCGACGTCCGGGGCCAACGCTTCGCGCAGCCGCCGCACCTGCCCGCGCCGACCGGTGAAGTCGCTCGTGTCGGCCGGCAGCTGCGCGGGCAGCGGCCGCGCCGAGGCCTGCGCCGGACGCGGCGCCAGCAGCTGCGGGTCGCCGTCCAGGATCGACGCGTAGAGTTCCCGCACCTGCGGCGCGGGATCGACACCGAGCTCGTCGGCGAGCCGTCGGCGCAGTTCGTGGTATGTGTCGATGGCCTCGGCCTGCCGCCCGGACCCGGCGAGCGCACGCATCAGCGAGGCCCGCAGCCCCTCGCGCAGCGGGTACCTGGCCACCAGCTCGCCGAGCCTGGGGACGAGCGCGGCGTGGCGTCCGAGGATGAGCTCAAGCTCGGCCAGCTGTTCCAGGGCGTCCGCGTGCTCCTGCTCGATCGCGTCCGCCTCGGCCTGAAGGTACGCGCACTCGATGCCTTCGAAGGCCGGGCCGCGCCACAGCGCCAGCGCGCCTTCCAGGCCGCCCACGGCCGCGGCGGCGTCACCCCGCTCCCCGTGCGCGCGGGCCTGCGCCACCAGCCCGCGCGCCTGATACAGGTCGATCCGGTCCTCGGCGACGGCGAGCGAGTACCCACGGCCGACGGTCCGGATGACGGGTTCCGGCCCGACCGGCAGCGCACGTCGCAGCTCACTGACGAACCCGTGCAGCCGGGTCGTCGCACTCGTCGGCGGCGTGCCGTTCCAGGCGAGATCGATCAGCCAGTCCTGGGAGACGACGCGTCCCGGGCTGAGGCACAGCAGCCCCAGGACGGTACGGGCACGTCCCGCGGGCAGCCGCACGGCGGCGCCGTCCGTGCCGCGCACCTCGAGCGGACCGAGAATGGTGAACCGCAGTGTCGCCCCCTGGCAACCCGGGTGAAGCGCGTTCGACGGCCCCATTCCTACCACGGCTTCATTCCCCGCCGCGCCCCGAGGCCGTAGCGAAGCCGTAGCCGGGCGTTAGCGTCCCCCGGCAGCGTATGCGACGGGTGCCGCCCATGGGGGTGGCGGCACCCAGCCCAACCTCCCCGGCGACCGCGCGGCCGCCCGAAGGTTCCCCTCAGACTGCACAACCGGAGAACACATGCGCGTTGTCTCGAAGGCCCTGGCGATCGTCGCGGCGGCGACGGCCCTCGCCGGGACGGCGGCCCTACCCGCCCACGCCGCCACCGGCGCCGACGGCTTCACAATCCTGGCTACCAGATTCGGCCAGGCGGCTCACCACTGCGAAGTGGTCGGCAACCCCGACCAATACGGCAACAAGGCCGTGGGCTGCACCGACCTCGGCACCTACAACACTTTCGACGACGCGAACGAAACCTACCTGAACAACGTCGCCCCGCAGGTCGAGGCTCTCTGCGAGAATTCCAGCGCGGTGATCGTGCAGTGCGCGAATATCGAGCTCTACGGCGAGTACGCCGACGGGGCGGCCGACCGCGAGACCTACCACAACCTGTGCGGGCACTCCTACGGCGCCTGCCCGACCGGCCGCCTGAACGCTTACGCCTCGATCTGGTCCCTGGACGAGACGGGCACCTGCGGCGCCAACCCGAACTCGGCCGCGCAGATCTGGAACCTCGTCATGGGCGGTTACACCAAGATCGAGCTGCCGAAGTCCGGTGTCACCGTCACGGTGGGCGCCAACTACTCCAGCGGCCACTACTACTACTGCTACAACCCCAACGGCTGACCGTCCGAAACCGGATCCAGCCGGATCCAGCCGGATCCGGGCGAGAGACGAGCCCCGTGGCCCGCCGCCGACGAGCGGCGGGCCACTCCTGGCGTCCGATGCGATGGGCGAAACGAGCCCGGCAAGCATCTGTTGGCTGAGAGGGCGGGCCGAAAGTTGATGTCTGATTCGTCCTCGGGTTGGGGTGAGGCTGGCTGGTCGGGGTTTAGAGACCGTCCGGGTTGGGCCGGGGCCGGGAGAACCAGCCGACGGTGCACTCGGACTTCCAGCGTTGCGCGACGGGCGTGAACCCGCTCACGCCGGCGCGCTTTGTCTTGACCTAGACGTCAATTCCCGCGCCCTTGGCGTAGTCGGGCAGCGAGGTATACGCCTGATCCGCCCATGCCTTCACGTACGGTGGGGTGATTTTCGTGTACAGCGTCGATGAGCTGTTCGCCCCCGCGTAGGCCGTGCAGGTTCGCCGCTGTCACCGGCACCTCCAGCAGCAGGCCCATCGTGTCCACGGCGACGCTGCGCATCGCCCGCTTGAGGTCGCGCGGGATGCCGCCCAGCGCCTCCTCGACCAGCTTCTCGAACTCGTCGGCGGACACGTCCGCCATGGCGGCCTCCGGTTCAGCTGCGCCCACTGGCGATCATCACATCAGTTCTCGGCCAGGGTCGCCCGCGCCGGGCCGCGCCGCGGTGCCACGACACACGCGCGCAGTCCGCTCACAGCGAGCGGACTGCGCGAGGGTCACGGCCCGTTCGCCGTCGCGTTCGGCCGTCGCGTCAGACGGTGACGATCCGCCAGATCTGCGAGCCCACCTCGAACCCGTCTCCCACGTCGAGACCGTACGTGCGTAGAGGCTCCGCAGGGGAGGGCTGGCCCGAACCACGGACGATCTTGACGCCCTGGGCGAAGACGGTGAGCAGTGCGCCGTTCTCGTCCAGTTCGACGGTCAACACCTTGGGAGCGAGCTTTGCGATCAGCACGTCGTCGCCCGCGTCGCCGCCGAAGCTCTTGGGCTCCTCGGTGACGCTCACGCGCTTTTCCAACTCCATCGAATCCTTGCTCGCCGGCTGCTGAGCGGACTCCGGCTCGACGGCCAGTTCCGGCACCGCGATCGGGGACGGGGGAGCCGAAGGGTATTCCTGGCTCTGCGAGGGCGAGGAGGTCCCGGTCGCGTGCTGCCTGTGCTTGATCGACTGGAACAGTTTGATCGGCTTGCTCGACGGGGCGTCGGCGGCGAGATTCGTCACGTGCTGGACCAGGCCCTCGTCGCCCTGGCACAGGTCGTACAGCACCTCGGACAGATAGTCCTCGTCGGTGAACTTCAAGGCGACGGCCACCCGCCAGATGCCGCGGTAGGTGGTGCCGTCCCAGAAGCCGCCGGCGTGCGGGTTGAACCGGACGTCGAGGCCGCTGGCGCGCGCGAGGCACATCGTCATCCAGCACACCGAGCACGGGCGCTTGCCGCCCGCGATCGCGACCGTGCCCGTGAACCCCGAGAGGACCGCCGTGTAGGCGAGATTCTGCTCGGCGTGCGAGACCACCGTCATCGCGCTTCTGCTCAGCACGTTCCACGCGTCCACGACGATGATCCGCCCCGCATACTGGTCGTCGTGGATCATGGCGGCGACGGCCTCGGGCGTTCCGCCGTTGATCACGGGCCTGTTGCCGACCACGGTCTCGCTGAGCGTCTGCAGGATCGCGTTGACGGTCTTGCTTTGCGAGTGCAGGACGCCGCAGTCGCCCTCGAGCTTGACCAGACGCTTGATGCCGTTGACGACGGCCGGATCGGTGACGGTGTCCGGGTCCACGCCGGCGGCCAGGGCGAGAGCGGCCGCGACATCGGCGATCTTCCGGCCCCGCCGCGGGTCGTAGTTCCCGTAGTCCCTGTCGAGGTACAGCAGCTTCGTCGACTTGGCCGCAGTCAGCGTCGCCGCCAGGTCGAGAGCGCACAGTTCGTGCACCGTGGACTGCTCGTTGGCGCTCACGACGATGCGTCCGTTGATCGCCATCGCCTCGATCTCCTCCGTGGCGGTCACGGAGGAGATCAGCAGCTGCGAGAGCTGGCCGAGCAGCTGCAGGTCCCGCCGGTCGGCTTTGGAGACGGCCCCGGAGGCATAGCCGCTCTCCGTCCACTTGCCCACGAGTCCGACGGTCGGGTTTGCCATGCCTTCCCCGGTCTCGATCTGCTTGATCCCGCGCTTGATCGCCGCGTGCGTCAGCTCACGTCCGGTGCCGGCGCGCGCGAGCGGATCGACGAAGCCGGGCGGGCGCACGATCGCCTGACTCTGCTCGCGCAGCTCGCGCAGCTTCGTGACGACGCCTTTGTCCGTCAACATCGGCTCGTCCATCACCGCGCCGAGGAGGTACTCCGCCTCACGGTTCACCGCGCTTGCCATCGCAGCGTTGAGCTGGCCGGGCAGAACGGTGTCCTCGATCTTGCGCCGCTTGGGCTCGCGCCCCGGCTGGACGTTCTCCTGCCGCTTGGTCTTAGGCATCGCGGGATTGCCATACATCATCGTATTCTCCCCACCCAGGTCCACCCCGGCCCGTTCGGCGCCCCACCCGGACGTCAAAGAGCCCTTACAAACCTTCTAGCAGGAAACGCCGCACGATGCCAGGGAACCCTCGCGAACGCCATACCTGCGCCCACCGGCGAATCGCGCCGAGCGAGCGGCCGGGCCGCCACGAGAACAGCGAGGACGACCTGCTACAACCGGGCTTTGAGCACGTCGACCTCGCAGCCTGGCGCGAACGGGTCGAAGCCGTGCTCGACCAGCCAGCGCACCGCCAGCAGGCTTCGCAACGACCACCACGCGCGGATCACCTCGAGGTCGACGTCGGTGCCGTAGCCGGCGACGACGTCGCCAAGGTGCTCCTCGTGTCCGAGCGTCAAGCTGGCGAGGTCGAACAGGGCGTCGCCCCTGCCCGCCTCGGACCAGTCGATCACGCCGGTGATCTCGTCACCGTCGACGAACACGTGGCCGATTTGCAGGTCGCCGTGCGCGAACACCAGTGGTGACGGCTGCAACGCACCCTCGGCAACCCGGCGGTTGTGCGTGACCAGGTCGGTGGGAAGGGTGCCGTTCGCGACGAGCCGCTCGCATTCGCCGTCGAGGCGCGATGCCAAGTCCTCGAATCTCGAACTGGGCCATGGCGGCAGTGGCGCGTCGTGCAGCATCCGCACGGCGGCACCCGCCGCGGCCCACGCCGCCGGCGACGCGATCGACGGCTCGCCAAGGCGGCCCAGTGCCGTCCCCGGCACAGCGGTGACCGCGAGCACGGGCGGCTTGCGCCACAGGACCCGCGGAGTCGGGATCGGCGCCAGGGCCATCGCCTCGACCTCGACGTCGATGCGCGCCTGATCAGCGTCGATCTTCAGAAACACGTCGCCGACGCGCAGGGTCGCGCGCTCGTTGTGCGCGACGACGACCTCGACCTCAACCTGCTCCACGTCGGCCATTATCGGCGGGACGACCATCGACGTCGCCGGGTTTATCGCGTGCGACCACGCGGCTGATCGCGTCCCACCGCCTGGCGGCCGAGCGCACGCCACCGAACAATCACGATCAGGACCATCGGCTGGACGCGCTGTTGGTCGCGTTTTCCCAGCGCGATCGGCTTTTCGTGGTCGTGGAAGCTCGGATCCTGCACCCCGCGGGGTGTTTCGCCGCTTCCTGAATCGTCCAGGGCGCGCAACAGGGCACACCGGGCCTCGGGTGAGTCGAGTATGTGCAGGCCGCTCGCCGCGTTCGCGCGCAGGCGCTCGCCGCCGTTGCCCCATTGGGGCGGGCAGGACCCACAGCTTCGCACCGGAGCTGAAGTGCTTCAGGCCACGACGTACGTCCAATCCCGCGTCGCCGTGGGCCGTCTCGATGGCGACGTTCGCGACGACACACCAGGCCAGCGGCTCCTCGGCGGGCACGTGCATCGCCACATCATCTGCGCCTGGGCTCGTGCCGCCAGCCCGTTTCCGCTCGGGCACCATTGATCGAGCTCTGCCGGGCTTGTGTGGTGCGTCAGCACGCGGGTCGGATCGCCTGAGCTGGATGATCTGGGGTGCCCTGTCGTACCTGGCTGGCACGATGCGTGCCATGACGGCGGCGACCAACCTTGACCCGGCCAGCGCGCGCAGCAGGGAGCAGCTTGCTCGGATCGTTGCGGGCGGCGCGGTGCCGAAGTGGCTGATGTTCTGGGGGCACCGGCCGCAGGCGGATGGGAGCGTCGGGAAGGGTTGTTTGAGTCAGTGGTGGCCGTGTCGCTTCACGGTCGACGCAGTCGAGTACGCGTCGGCTGAGCATTGGATGATGGCGGCCAAGGCGCGGCTGTTCGGTGACCTCGACGCGGTGCCGCGGATCCTGGCGGCCCTCACTCCAGCCGAGGCTAAGAACCTCGGCCGGCTGGTGCGGGGGTTCGATGAGCGGGCCTGGGCGGCGCGTCGCTTCGATCTGGTGGTGGAGGGCAATGTGGCGAAGTTCGGGCAGGATGCTGCGTTGCGCGGCTTTCTGCTGGCGACGTCGCAGCGCGTTCTGGTGGAGGCCAGTCCGCGTGACCGGATCTGGGGTATCGGGCTGGGCGCCGCGAACGAGCGGGCGACCGATCCCGGGCAGTGGCGTGGTCTGAACCTGCTCGGGTTCGCGCTGATGGAGACCCGGGACCAACTGGCCCGGTCGTGAGGTCCGGGGTGCATCACTCCGAGGTAGGTCAGTCGCTGCAGCACAACTGATCACCGTGCCACGGCAAACCGCGGGCTATCTGGAGGTTCCGCTGTTCGCTATCGCGCTACATCGTCGTCGCGCATGCGCTGACCGTGCCCAACGCGGATGAGGTTGTCGGCAGGCGCAAGGCTGGAGAGCGGCGCATCCCCGTCAACGGCCGCCCACCGCCCAGCCGGGCGACCTGTGGCGACGCGGGGAGCGGGTCCTGGGATCACGAAGCTCTCCGATAGCCCGCCGCCCGGACCTACGGGTTCTCCACGTTCGCGAGCCAGACGGGGTTGGGGCCGTTCTGCGAGCCGACGGCCCAGATGTTTCCGCCGGCCGAGCCGCCCATCCCGAAGACTGTTCCGGGCAGGCGGGTGGAGGTCAGTGTCCAGTGGTTGCCGTCCCAATGGATCACCACACTGTCCGGGCTGACGGCGTACACGTCGTCGGCGGACCGTCCGGCTACAGCCACGAGTTCGTCCGAGGCCCGAGCAGCGAGACCTGAACCTATGGCGACGCGCGGACTGGGGACAACGCTCCACTTGGTACCGTCGAAGTGCTCGATCAAGGCGTGCGAAGTCTGGGAGGTGTCGCTGCTCCCCGTGGTGTAGTAGCCGACCGCCCACAGATCCCGGGGTGATATCTCGGCGACGGACAGGAGGCGGGCACTGCGCGCGCCGGCCGGCGCCGGACATGTCGCGACGCTCCACGTGGCGCCGTCGAAGTGCTCGAGCAGACAGCCGTCCCGCCCCGCGGCCGAGTTCTCACCTACTGCCCACACGTCGGTGGCCGACGCGGCGACCACTTGGAACAGCAGGCCGCCGTTCTTGTCGGAGTGCAGATCGGGGCTCGGTGAGACGCTCCACCGCTCGCCGTCCCAGTGCTCGATCAGTGCCGTGTTCGCGACGCGTCCCACCGCCCACGCGTTTGTGCTGCTGATCGCCGCGACGCCCTCCAGAATCGCGGAACTGCTGGCCAATCGCGGCCGCGCCGCCACGTCGAGCGACGTCCAGCGGGTGCCGTCCCAATGCTCGATCAGCGAACTGTCCGTGTAGCTGGATACCGGTGCCCCGTGCGCGGCCGGGTCGGTCGATGTGATTCCGACGGCCCACGCGTCGGTGGCCGAGGAGGCCGCCACGCCGTTGAAATCGTCCGACTGCTCGCCCAAGATGGGCGTCGGCACGGCAGTCCATTGATGCCCATCCCACCGTTGTACGGCAGTGTTCTCATTGTGCTGGGGGAGGGTGTCCACATAGCCGACCGCCCACGCGGTGCCGTCGGGAAGGACGGTGACCGCGGTCAGTCCCGAGCCGCCGACCCCGGCAGCCTGTCGAAGTGTGACGGCGTGCCACCCGGAGTCCGTCGAACGTGTGACGCCCCAGACGCCCAGCCCCACCCCGGCGACCGCCACCAGGGACGCTCCGACGATCGCGGGACGCGAACGCCACCACAGAGCCCGCCGCTCCACCGCGACCACCGACTCGCCCGTAGCCATCGTCCCCACCTCGCCCGCGCGACATCGCGCCGATCATCTACGTCAGGCCACGACGAAGGATCTCACAAACGGGTACCTGTAGGTCCGGAGCGTCGAGCACATTCGAGCTCGAATAGGTCACGGCTCGGTGCGGAAAGCAGCCTCTTGAGTGGTGGGGCCGGGGCACGTCCGGCATCGAGCTGCACGCTGAGATAGCAGTACGGAACTGGAGTGACGGCCGCGATTCGGGTTCAGCGAGACTGTGGACGTGCGTTCGGACGGTCGCGCCAGGCCACGACGGTCGCCGTGGCTGCGGCTGCTGCTGCGGTGAGCATCGCGGCCCGGTCGCCGAGGACGTCTGTCGTACGGCCCGCACGGTTGACCGCCTCGGCCACGGCGGGCAGCAGGGCCGCGCCGATGGCCGCGCCGATTTGGCGGCTGGTGTTGATCACGCCGCCGACCACGCCCTGTTCGTGGCCCTCTACGCTCCCAGTGGCCAGGACCATGGTGCCGAAGGCGGTTCCGGCCGTGCCGAATCCGACCAGTGTCACGGCTGCGAGCACCGGGCTGTAGCCGTGGCCGGTGGGCAGTTGGGTGAGGACGAGGAATCCGGCCGTCGCGATACCGCCGGTCATGATCAGCACCCTGCGGATGCCGACACGGCGGGCGAGCCTCGCGCCGAATGCCCCCGCGCTGAATCCGACGACACCCTGCGGAGCGATGGCCAGACCGGTCACCAGCGGTGAGTCGTGCAGGACCTGCTGGAGGTAGAGCGAGAGCGTGAGCATCTCGCCGGCGTTCCACAGGCCGAGCAGCAGATTCATCGTGCTCGCCGTGCGCACGCCCGGCAGACCCAGAAGCGCGGTCCGCACCAGCGGATCCGGGTGGCGCCGTTCGACCGCCACGAAGGCGGCGGCCGCCGTGATGGCGAGGGCCATGGACGCGAGCACCGCCGGAGCGGTCCAGCCGAGCACGCCGACCTGCGAGACGGCGTAGACCAGCGTCGCTGCGCAGGTGGTGATGAGCAGTGCACCGCCGACGTCGAGCCTGTGCCCGGTGCGCTGCTCGCGCGAGCGGCCCAGCAGCCGCGGCGCGATGGCGGCGGCCAGCAGGCCGACCGGGATGTTCACCAGGAACACCGCCCGCCAGCTGGTGAACTGGACCAGGACGCCGCCGAGCACCTGGCCGGCCACGAAGCCGATCGACGCGGTCGCGCCGTACAGTCCCAAGGCGCGGTTGCGCGCCGGCCCCGGAGCGAAGCCGGCGGTGATCAGGGAGAGCGCCGCGGGAGCGACGAACGCCGCACCGGCGCCCTGCACGACACGCGAGGCCACGAGTAGCGCCGGATCGCGCGCGAGGCCGCCGGCCAGCGACGCGGCAGTGAACACCAGCAGCCCGGCGGTGAACATCCGCCGCCTGCCGAACAGGTCCGCGGCGCGCCCGCCCAGGATCAGCAGGCCGCCGAACGCGATCGCGTAACCGGTCACGATCCACTGGGCCAGGGAAACCGAGAGGCCGAGCTCCCGCTGGATGGACGGCAGGGCGACGTTGACGATGCTGAAGTCGAGCACGACCATGAACGCCGCGGTCAGGATCAGGGCGAGTGCGGCTCCGCGCAGCCCTCGCGTCGCCTCCGCCGGCCGCTCGTGCGGCGGCCGAGCCGCTGTGGTCCCGGTGGTGTGCACCTCGGGCGGGACCAGGGTGGTGTGGGTCATGGTCTTCTCCGCATTGGAAACTGAACGATAAGTTCAGTAATTAGAGCGCGGCGGGGCGGCGCTTCATTTCCGGCGGGGATGTGGTGTGCGCCTCAGCGTGCGCACCGCTCAGCTGGGCGAGTACCTGGAAGAGGGCTGCGATGTCGCGCCCGCCGAAACCCAGTTCGCGTGCCTCGGTCAGCAGGTCGTCCGTGGTGGCCGCCGCGGGCAGCAGCACGCCGAGGGCGTCGGCGGCCTGCAGGGCGAGGCGCAGGTCCTTCTGCATGAGGCGCACGTCGAACCAGGCCTGCTGCGGCAGGTCCAGCATGAGCGGGGCGCGCATCTTCATGGCGGGCGAGCCGATCGCGCTGCCGGTCATCACCGCTGCGGCCAGCTTCGGATCGATTCCGCCGCGCTCGGCGAGCAGCAGGCCTTCGCTGAACGCGAGTGTCTGGGCGCCGAGGCTGACGTTGATCGCGAGTTTGAGTACGAGCCCCTGGCCGTTGCCGCCGACGTGGGTGACCGTGCGCCCGAGCTGCCGAAGCAGCGGCTCGACGGCGTGGAAGGCGTCCTGCGGGCCGCCGACCATGATGGCCAGGCTGCCGTCCTCGACGGCCGGGACGCTGCCGGAGACCGGGGCGTCGAGCATCTGCGCGCCGAGCGAGTGCACCCGCCGTGCCAGCGCGCTGCTGGTGTACGGGTCGACGGTGCTCATGTCGAGGTAGACCTTGCCGGGTGCGAGGCCCGCCAGGAGTCCGTCCGGGCCCGCGGTGATCGCGTCGAGCGCGGCGTCGTCCGCGACCATGCTGAAGACGACCTGCGCCGCCTCGGCCACCTCGCGCGGGGTGTCGCGCCAGCGAAGACCGTGCTCGATGAGCCCGGCTGCCTTCGACGCGGTGCGGTTGGTGCCGTACACCTGGTGGCCTGCGGCGAGCAGGCGCTCGGTCATCCGGCTGCCCATCGCGCCGAGACCGATGAATCCGATCGTGGTCATCGTGCCTGTCCTTTCGGTTCGTGCCGGGTCGGTTCGTCTTCGATCTCGGCTGTTTTGAGTCGTGTGTCGAGCATGCCGCTCTCCCTCACAAATAAAAACTGAACTTACAGTTTCTGTAATACGCGCCGCTCCCCGGCTATTCCATGGCGGACCGCCGAACGAAGAGTGATGTGCGCGACATCCAGGGCCACTCAGCGCGGAAAGGGATCGCGCCCGTGCACAGGTCTCGTGCACGGGCGCGGGTGAGTACGGGCTGGATCGCGGGGTGGGCTGTCAGCCCATCTCCTCCAGGGGCTTGCCGTTGGTCTCGTGCACTGCCTTGGCGATGAACCCGAGAGAGAGCACTGCGAACGCGGCGTAGATCACGTAGGTGGCCGACAGGTTCCAGCCGGCCATCCGCGGGAAGGTCTCGGTCACGGCCCAGTTGGCGATCCAGTTGAACGCGGTGGCGACCGCGCTGACGGCGAACAGCGCCGCGGCGATCCGCATGACCCGGATGCGTCCGAGGCGGTCGGCCAGCCGTCCCGCGACGGAGGCGCCGAGCGCGGAACCGAGCAGGGCCACCGCGACGACCGTGCCGGTCTCGGTCGCGCCGACCCGGAAGTGGTCCTGGATGCCGGTGACCGCGCCGTTGATCACGGCGCTGTCGTAGCCGAACAGGAAGCCGCCGAGCGAGGCCGCGGCCGCGATGAGGGTGACGCGTCGCAGGACCCTGTCCGGCGGCTGCTTCGCCGCGCCCGGGTGGGCCGGGGCGGCGATGGTGTGGGAAGTCATGCGGGTACTCCGTTCGGTGCTTCGGAGGTCGGCGTGCAGTCGGCCCGGTTCGTCGAACATTGAAATAAGCTGGAGGGGGCCGTGGCGCGATTCCCGGTGCGGCGCGTGACGTGCGGCACACATTTCCGAACGGTGAGTTCAGTTATCATGGGGCGATGAACACTCCCGGACAGGGCAGCCCCGCCCCGGCGCCGACTGCGCAGTCCTCCGCGACCACCGCGGCCGAAGCCGAGCCCGCCGCGCCGCGCCGCCCGGGACGGCCCCGCAGCGAGCGATCGCGTCAGGCGGTGCTGCAGGCCGCCTCGCAGCTGCTTCCCGAGCTCGGCCTGCGGGCGACGACGACGGACCAGATCGCGGCGCGCAGCGGCGTGAGCAAGGCGACGATCTACAAGTGGTGGCCGAGCAAGTACGCGGTCGCGGTCGACGCGTTCCTCTCGCAGATGGCCGCCGTGGCGCCCGCGCCGGATACCGGCTCGGCGCGCGAGGACTTCCGGGTGGCCCTACGCGGCATGATGCGCTTCTACGCCAGCGTGAGCGGGGGCGTATTCGCCCAACTGGTCGCCGAGGCACAGGCAGACCCGGTGGTCGCCGGCGAGCTGCGCGACCACCTGGTCGCCCAGCGCCGTGCCCTGGTCGGGCCGATCTGGGAACGCGGCGTCGCCCGCGGCGAGCTGTCCGCGCAGGTCGATCCCGAGGTGGGCCTCGACCTGATCTTCGGACCGGCGATGTACCGTCTGATGGCCGGTCACGGCCCGCTCACGGACGTGGCTGCGGACGCGATCGTCGACGCGGCCATGAGCGGCGTGGCCCGCCCGACAGCCCAGGGGGAATCGACCGGTTGACGCACGAGCGCCGCCCGGTGTGGGGCCGGATCGGAGAGGCGGGGGCGAAAGGAACGCAGTCGCCGAGGCTTGTGTAGACCCTGGCCGGGAACGGCTTGTCGGTCGGCGGCTTGACACCCAATGGTCGAAACCATCCGAAATCGTCGGTGCTCGGTCTAGACCGAGCTCGGCGCTTTCTGCGGTAGGTGGTGCCGGATCGCGGCGATGACGACCTCCGGACGCTCGATGACGCTGAGGTGCTTGCACCCCGCGATGACCTCCAGGCTGGCCCCCCGGATCCGCCGCTGGAGGTCTTCGGCCATCGGCAGCGGGGTGGCGGGATCCTGGTTGCCGACGAGGATGGCGGTGGGCACCCGGATCCGGTCCAGCCTTGCGCGCAGGTCCATCGCGCCCATGGCCAGACAGGTGTCCCGGTATCGGTCGAGGTCGTTGGCGGCGAAGTCTTCGAGCAGCCGTGCGGATACGTCGGGATGCGATTGCCGGTAAGCCTCAGTGAACCACCTCGTCAACTGGAACTCGGCGAGGGAACCGAGCCCGGCGGTCGCTGCCTGTTCCGCTCGCTGCGCCCACGCCTGGGGCGCGTCCGGTCCGTACCACGCAGTGGTGTCGGCGAGAACGAGTCCGCTGACCAGGCCGGGGTGAGCGATCGCGAGGGACTGCGCCACGCAGCCGCCGAGCGAGAGGCCGACGACGATCGCGGGCGGCGTGGCCTCGGACGAGAGTGTTTCTGCTACCAGATCCGCCATCTCCTCTATCGAGTCGGCGGGCAGCTGCCGCGAGGCGCCGTGGCCGGGAAGATCGAAAGCCATCGTGCGACAGTCCGCTCGGAGATCCTCGACGATCTCGTTCCACAACGTGTGGTCGAGGGCCAGCGAGTGAAGGAGCACCACGGTCGGCCGGTCGCCGCCGGTGTCGGCGCGAAACAGGGGGCTCATCGAGCCGGGGCGGCGTCGATTGCGGGCCCGGACGCCTTCCGCTCAAGCGCGTCGATCGTCCGCAGCGCGCTGACGACGTCGTTGAACAGCGCGCCGGCGGCCAGCGTCGCGACCACGGCGTGCCGCAGCGCCTCCGGGGTCACTCCGATGCGAAGCGCCCGCTGGGCGTGCACGGCCATACTGTTGTCCTGTCGCGTGGCGGCGAGCGTCGCGACCAGGACACGCCACGAGGTGCTGGCCGATGCCCGGACCAGACAGGTCAAGGCTGCGCTCTCGAATGATCTGGACCAGATCTATGGACTTGGTGCCTCGGCCGAACCGCCGCACCACGGCGGCGGATGTCCGGGTCGGCTCCGGTGACGGGGTGTTCATCCCAGGTGCGCTGCGGTGATCTCGGCGATCGACGGGATGGCCGGAATCGGCAAGACCGCACTCGCGGCGCCCCGACCCCGGCCGTACTCGAGAACGTCGCCGCCGAACGTCATTCCTCGCCGGAGAAGCGCTCCCAGGCGGACTGCCGACTGATCTGCAGGGCCTGGCCGATGCGCGCCCAGGTCGTCCCGCGCCGCCGCAGTTCCTGCACCCATGTTCGTAGGCTGCTCTCGACCTGGTCTGCTACCAGTGCCATGCGCGGAAGCCGGTCGAGCATCTGCTGGTCGGACAGGTCTTCCCACTCCGGTAGCCGTGGGTTGTGCGCGGTGCCCAGATTCTCGGTGATGATCTTGTCGGCCAGGGCGACGCACTCGTCGCAGATGTACACGCCGGGGCCGGCGACCACCTTCTTCACCTCCGTGTGCGGCTTGGAGCAGAAGGAGCAGCGGATGAGCGGTTCCGGCGGTGCCGTGGTCGGCGTCGGGTCGGGCATGGCAGCCTCCTGGGGAAACGATTCTGTCAGGTTAGCCCTGACGTCTGCCACGGTACTGTGTCAGGGATAGCCTGACAAGGGGTGCCTTGCCTGGGCGGCCGTGCGGCGTCAGCACATTGATCGCATGCTTTGGTTCCGTCAGGGTGGTGTGTTGGGTAGCCTCGGATGAAGACGTGTGACGGGGTACGGGGAGGTGGGTGCGGTGGCGCTCGAGTTGCCGGGCGAGGTTGTGCAGCTTCTGCAGTTCATCGGGGTGAATTGGCCGAACATCGACGAGGACAAGGTCCGCGAGGCCGGTCAGCACGTCAAGCAGTTCGCGGAGAACCTGCAGTCCACGCATCAGGACGCGACCGCGCACCTGCAGCAGGCCGGGCAGCATTATCAGGGCGCTGGTTATGAGGCGATGATCGCCGCCTGGGGGCAGAAGTCGAACGATCACATGAACGAGCTGACCGAGGCGTGCGGCGTTGTGGCCACGGCGTTGGACGGGGGCGCGGATGTGATCATCGGGATGAAGGGCGCGGCGATCGCCGAACTCATCGCGCTCGCGGCGTCGTTCATCGCGGATCAGGCGGCGGCGGTGGCCACCTTCGGCATCGCCGAGGCGGCCCTGGCGCTGATCGAGGAGGCGGCGAAGAAGTGCGTCGCCTTTCTGGAGCAGCAGCTGATCCAGTACATCATCGGGGAGATCATCGGCGCGGCGATCAAGCCGTTGATCGGGACGATCGACAAGGCGATCGACGGCCTGGTGTATTCGGCGCTCTCGTCCGCGTTGGGGGTGCCCGCCCCGGCCGGCGCCGGTGCCGGTGCCGGCGGGGCGATGTTCCAGATGGACACCGAGGCGTTCAAGGGGCACATGCAGGGGTTGCAGCAGCACGCGGACGCGATGCTGCAGCACGCGCAGGTGCTGCACGGCAATCTGTCGGGGATGAGCTTCAGCTGACGAACGGGGGAAGTGATGCCTGACGAGATCGCGCACGAGGTGGAGCAGGGCGTCAAGCAGGTTGCCGAGCACGTCGGGACCCGGCTGGGCCCGAAGCTGAAGGAGTTCTTCGAGTCCACCAAGGACAAGGCCGTCAAGATGGCCGAGGAGACCGCGAAGACCGAGGAGAAGAACAAGCAGGCCATCGAGGACATCATGCGCGATGGCGAGCAATCGGCTTCCAAGGACGCCGAGCGCGCCGCGCAGGGCCTCGGGCACGACGGCGAGGGCTCCGGCCTGGGCGGCGGGGAGCGCGGCGGCGGCAAGGACGCTGATGGGGTCGGCAGCTGTCCCTATGGGCGGGATCCTGTAGACCTGGTCTCCGGTCAGATGATCATGTGGGCGACGGATATTCGGCTGCCCGGCCTGCTGCCGCTGGTCCTGCGCCGCGCCTATGCGTCCGACTACGTCGGCGGCCGGCTGTTCGGCGCCGGCTGGTCCTCCACCCTGGACCAGCGTCTGGAGATCGACGACGAGGGCGTGCACTACGCCGGCGACGACGGTCAGATCCTGCACTACGCCCCGCCGCAGCCGGGAATCACGGTGCTGCCGGCCGACGGAGCGCGTTGGCCGCTCTCTTACGATCAGGCTACTGATACTTATGTGATGGAGGCTCCGGAGGCCGGGTGGACCCGGTATTTCGGGCCCGGTCCGGCCGGTCCGGCACTGCGACCGATCACCGCGTTGGCCGACCGTAACGGCCACCGGATCACCTATGCGTACGACGGGGACTCCCGGCCGACCGCGATCGGGCACTCGGGCGGCTATCGCATCGGCGTCGACACCACCTACACGGGCGGCGGCTACCGGGTCGAGGCCCTGCGCCTGCTCGACGGGACCGACAACGGCAACGGCACCAAGGTGATGGAATACCGCTATGACCACCTCGGCCGGCTGTCTGCCGAGGTGGACTCCTCCGGCCTGCCCTACGTATACGAGCACGATGATCGGGACCGGATCACCGGCTGGACCGACCGGATCGGCTTCCAGTACGCCTATCAATACGGAGCGGATGGCCGTGTCGTGCGTGCGATCGGGCAGGACGGCTACCTGTCCGGTTCCTTCGAATACGACGTGGAGAACCGGGTCACGCGGGCCATCGACTCCGAGGGCCACGTCACCGAGACCCATTACGACGAGCACAACCGTCTCTTCCGGACGGTTGATCCGCTCGGCAACGCGACCGTCACCGAACGGGACCCGCACGGACGGCTGCTGTCGATCACCGACCCGCTGGGTCAGAGCACGCGCTTCACGCTCAACGAGCTCGGCGACCCGATCCGCGTCGAGCAGCCGGACGGCACCCACAGCCTGACGGTCTACGACGAGCGTTGGCGACTGCCGTCCATGGTCACCACGCCCGGCGGCGCGGTGTGGCAGCACACGTATGACGACCGCGGCAATCTGATCGCCACCACCGACCCGGCCGGCAACGTCGCCACCAGCGTCCTGGACGAGCGGGGCCATCTGGTCGAGGTCGCCGACGCCGCGGGGCAGCAGTGGCGTTATGAGAGCAACGGCGCGGGCCGCCCGCTGGCGGTGACCGATCCGGCGGGTCTGACGACGCGCTACACGATGGACGCCTTCGGCCGGGTCGCGTCGGTGACCGATCCGCGCGGCGGCGTCACCCATCTGGGCTGGACGGTCGAGGGCGAGCTCGCCTGGCAGGAAGGCGCCGACGGCTCCCGGAACGAGTTCGCCCACGACGCGGAGGGGAACCTCCTGGAAAGCCTCGACGCTGCCGGCGGCAGGGCGGTGTTCGAGGTGGGGCCGATGGGGGTGCTGGCGGCCAGAACCGACCACGACGGCGCGCGGTACGAGTTCGCCTACACCACCGAGCTGCGGCTCGCCAAGGTCACCAATCCGGCGGGGCTCACCTGGGACTACGAGTACGACGCGGCCGGCAACCTGGTGCGGGAGAACGATTTCGCCGGTCGGTCCGTGGTCTATGCGCACGACGCAGTGGGGGCCACGGTGGCCCGCACCGACCAGTCCGGGCCGACCGTCGAGATCGTGCGCGACGTGATGGGACGCCCGGTGATCCAGCGGGTGGACGGCGAGCCCGCCGTCGAGTTCGAGTACGACCCGGCCGGCCGGCTGCGGCGCGCGAGCGACGGCACGGTCGAGCTCACCTACACCCGCGACGTCATGGGCCGGCCGATCACCGAGACGGTCGACGGCCAGACCCTGCACCATGAGTACGACGCCCTGGGCCGACGTGTCCGCCGTCTGACGCCGTCGGGCGTGGAGAGCGTCTGGCAGTACACCCCGGCCGGTCGCGAGGCGTCGATGGCGGGCACCTCGGGCAGCTTGAGCTTTGCCTACGATCAGTACGGCCTGGAGACCACCCGCTATCTCGGCCCCGGCGCCGCCCTGACCCAGACCTTCGACGAACTGGGCAGATTGCAGGGCCAGGGCATCTGGGCCTTCGACGCGCAGGCGAACGCGGGAACAGGCGAGCCGGTCGATCCGCAGTCGCAGTACCGGCCCCTGCAGCAGCGCGGATACCGATACCGGGCCGACGGCGTCGTCGTCGCGATCGACGACCGGTTGCGCGGCAACCGGACCTACCAGCTGTCCGTCGCCGGCCGGGTCACCGCGGTCGACGCCGCGACCTGGACCGAGCAGTACGCCTACGACCAGCTCGGCAACCTCACGGCCGCACAGTCAGGACAGGAGTCTGATACGGCCGGCGACCGCGTCAACGACGGCGTCCTGCTGCGCCGCGCGGGACGCACCAGCTACGAGTACGACGAGCAGGGACGTCTCGTGCGCTCGATCCGCAGCACCCTGTCGGGGCGCCGCCTGGAGCGGACCTACACGTGGGACGGATTCGGCCGCTTGGTCGCCGCCACGACGCCGGACGGAGAGCGCTGGCAGTACCGCTACGATCCGCTGGGCCGCCGGATCGCCAAGCGCCGCCTGGGCGAGGACGGCGACGTCACCGCCGAGACCCAGTTCAGCTGGGAGGGCACCCGACTGGCCGAGCAGCGGCAGCTCGGCGCGGACCGCGGCACCGTCACCGCCACGGCGTGGGACTACCGCCGGGGCAACGGCCATCCGCTGGCGCAGACGTCCAGGTCCTGGCTGCTCGACGCGCCGGACGAGGTCGTCGACAGCAGATTCCACGCCATCGTCACCGATCTGGTCGGCACCCCGACCGAGCTGGTGACGCCCGACGGCCGGATCGCCTGGCACCAGACCACGAGCCTGTGGGGCGAGCAACTGGGGGTCTCGGCGCAGGACGGCGTCGACTGCCCGCTGCGCTTCCCCGGCCAGTACCAGGACCCGGAAACCGGTCTGCACTACAACGTGCACCGCTACTACGACCCCGCCGCCGCCCGCTACCTGAGCCCGGACCCGCTGGGCCTGCCGCCGGCGCCGAACAACTACGGATACGTCGGCAACCCGGTCGTGTTCTGCGACCCGCTCGGGCTCGCCGGACACCGCAACCCCGCGGGATCGGCCGACGGCGCCGGAGGCCGGTTCGCCCGCGACCCGCTCAACCCGCCGACCGGGCACGACCGGGGCACCGAGTACCCCAAGGACTACTGGGACTCGACCCACGAGCACATGGTGCGGAACTTCACCGTGCAAGGCGCGGATCCCGCCCAGGCCAAGGACGCGGCCGGCTGGCCGGTGGACGCCACCACCGGAGAACGGATTCCACGGGAGAATCTCACCTGGCTGGACGGCGACTTCAACGAACTGGACCTGGCTGCGGGCGGCGGCCTGACCTACGATCACGAACCGCCGGTGGTCCAGCACTGGATCCAATCGGGGCACAATCAGAGCTACGCCGAACGGGAGGCTTGGTATAACAAGACCGACGGCATGACACCCATGACCAGGGTCGAGAACGGACGTAAGGGCGCGCTCGAAGAGGGCCGCTATGCGAAGGCGACGCCCGGCCCGAAATACGGCTGCAAGAGCTGAGCACGGAGAGACGAATGGACCTGGCGGCAGCGATCACCGCGATGCCCGATGCCGCGCCGTTGGCCGGACTGCCGGAAGCGTGGCACTGGGCCAAGGCGCCCGGCTTCGACCTCGCCGCGGCCCTCAGCACCGACGGCGAACACCTGTTCCAGCTCGCCGCGCTCAGGTCCTACGACGAGGGTCTCGTCACGGCCGCGTTCGCCTTCGCCCGGCAGCACGAACCGGAGCTCATCGCCCCGCCCGACCAGCCGCTCGCCCTGGCCGAAGGCTTCGCGTATCCCGGACGCGGCTTCGACATCGTCGTCGTCGTCGGCCCCGGCGTTCACAAGTTCCACGAGAAGGACGGTCCGCTGCACGAGGCGACAAGGTCGCTCTTCCCGGCCTATCGCTGCGAATTCTCCGGCACCGAGACCGAGGACGAGACGCGCGAGCGGTATTCGAGGGCTGCCGGGGTCACTCCGAACAACCTCAGCCGCGAACCGCGCCCGACGATGAAGCTGCGCTTTCGGCCCGATGACGACAGCGCCGTCGGCGAACGGGAATACTGGACGCCGAACTCGTTGCAGTACATGTTCCCGAGGCTGAGTGACGTTCCGGACCGGTTCCGGGCGCCGGATCCGTTCGTGGAGTTCGAGAACTACCAGAACCGGGTCTGGCGCGTCGAATGGGACGGCGCCTTCAACGTGACCGAACTGACCGGGGAGTCCGGGGAGTCCGGCGAGCGCCGAGGACTCGGCCTGGAGGAGCTGCTCGAGTTCGCCAAGACCGTTCTCTACGGTCCGAACCTCGACGCCGGAACCTCAGAGTTCACCAAGAAGCACTGACCACACGTACAGCAGGCGAGGGGTGGACCGTGCCGTTCCTGGCCGACATCGTCATTTCCGGATCGCACTCGGACGTGGACGAGGTCATGCCGATGATCGAGGCGTTGTCGGCCGCGCTCGAAGAGGGCTGGCGGTCGCGGTGGACGGTGATCGCCGGGGACGACGATCTCGACGACGAGCCGGACGACCCGGAGACCGGAGAGTCGGACGAGGCGGTGGACCGGTCGGTTCTCGACCACCGCATCCTGGGTTTCCCGGGCGGTGCCCGGCTGCTCGTCGTGTTGGACGGCGAGGGGCTGGCCTTCGAGGAGGCGCTGCTCGCGGCTGCCGCGTTGGGGCGGCACGTGACGAGCTGGAGTCCGGGTCTGCTGGAGTGCGTGGTCGAGCAGGTCAAGGTGTCGCTGCTCGACGAGCCGTACGACGAGGAGAACTGGCTGCCGCCGATCCGCGACGACGACGAGCGGGAGGCGCCGCGGTGGCCGTTGGCCGAGTTGATGGACGTCACGCTGCAGTCCTTGGCGGCACGCTACCTTCTCGCCGGCGGCGTGCGCTCCCTGTGGTCGCCCGCACGACAGGTCAACGGTTCGGTGCTGGACGCACGGGACGTCGCGCTCGGCGCGGCCGAAGATCCGTGGGGGCGCGAACTGGTCACCGCCCTGGGCGCCCTGCTGATCCAGGCCGCCCGCTGGGAGGCGGCCAGCGGGCAGCGCGCCAGACTCGTGCTGTCGGAGGGCGGCGATCCGGAGCTCGCCGCCGAGCTGCTGCGGCGTACGCGCGCAACGGTGGACCAGGACGTCGACGACGACTGGGAGGATGACGAGGACACCGCTTGGCACCGCGACACTCTGCACGGCCATGGCCTGCTTGAGGCGTTCACCGAAGAACACGACCTCGCCTGGAGCCAGATCCCGGACGGAGAGTCGCCCGAGCACACCGAGGCACGCAGCGCCGAGCAGCTTCGCCGACTGATGTGGGCGGGCATGAACACGCTGGCCACGTTGTGCAGCGAGCTGCGGTCCGTGAGCAATCCCTGGCAGCTGCTGGCCGAACTCGACAAGGACGACTCGGCCGTCGCCGTGTTCGCCGAGGCGGAGACTGAACGCCTGGACGCCGCGCGCGCAGAAGACGCCGAGGCGATCCGCGGCGCGGCCTATGCCCATGCCGCCGTGTGGGTGGCGATCCGTCGGCCGGACATTATGGACACTGCCGACGGCGCGCGGCTCGTGGAACGCGTTACGCGGCAGGTCACTGCGTTCCACATGGTCGCCTACGACGCACTGATCATGCTGGAGCCAGAGCTTGTCCGCATGGCCCTGGACGATGCTCTCGTCGAGCCCGTCGTCGTGCCCGCGATGCGTGATTTCCTGCAAGCCTTGGAGATCACCTGTCGGGAGGAAGGCGCGATCGAAGGGAAAGCGGACGCATACGACGACATGCACCGCGCGCTCGGCGCCGCCCTCGGCGACGATGACGAGGACGACGCAGACTACGGCGATGACGACGACTACTTCGACGATCAGACCGCAGACCTGGCGCCCCGGGTGCGCAGTGTGCTGCGGATCGTGGGCGTCGCGGCCGCGTTGACCAGCACCGATGCGAACCCGCGCCGGGGCGAGAGCGACCACATCAGCGCGCCGGAGGAACTCTCGCGTGAACTGCTCGCCCACGCCGGCGAGTTCGCGACCCTCATGCTTCACGACGACCAGGACGAGGACCAGGTTGCGAGGATGAGCGCCCTGGCGGTCGTCGCGACCGTGGACGCCGTCGCAGCCGGGGAGATGGCGGTCGAGCTGCCCGACCTGTCCGGTCCGGACCCGCGTACCGAGCCTGCAGCCCGTGAACGCGCCCTGCGATGGGTCGCCGACGCGCTACAACTGACCGGCGAACGTGGCACGACCGACGTGACAGCCGCTGTCGCAGATGCGGCGACGTTGCCGGAGGACGTGCGCACCCTGCTTGCCGCGCTGACAGCGGGACAGCAACCGCAGGAGGACTGGCCGGTGCATCGTCTGGTGGCAGCCTCGGCATGCACCGCTTCCCGCTTGCTCGCGGCCGTCGACCAGCACGAACCGGATCGCGCATTCGAGGTCTTCAGAGCCGAGTGACGGAGCGTCCGCCATCGTGTCCGCCTGGCGGCTGCCCTGGTCGGAAAGCCGACCCGTGCATGGCACCGTGAATTGATGGCGCGGGGGGCTGAGATCTCCGCGTCCTGCGAGGGCTATTCGGCGGTGGTGGCGGTGGTAGCGGCGTTCGTGGCAGCGGGGCGCAGCAGGCCGTCGCGGACGATGGCCAGCATCGGTCCGGCGGCTTCAGGGGTGATTTCGCAGGCCATGGCGACGCCGTGGACCAGCTTGAAGAGCATCTGGCCGTCCACGTCCGAGCGGACCGCTCCCGCCTCCTGGGCGCGGGCCAGCAGCATGTCCACGATGTCGACCAGACGGCTGCGGCACACGGAGAGGGTCTCCGACTGGTCGGGATGCTCGGCGAGCATCTCCTTGAGCGCCTTGTGCAGGCCGAGCTTGCGGAACGCGAATCCGAGCTGGAGGTCCAGGTACGCGTCCACGGCCTCGCGCGGCTCGTGGGTCTTGCCCAGTTCCTCGGCCTGCTCGCACATGGCGTTGATGTCGTCGAGGTAGACGGCTGCGACCAGGTCGTTGCGCGTGGGGAAGTGGCGGTACAGCGTGCCGGCCCCCACCCCCGTGCGGCGGGCGATCTCGTCGAGCGGCGCCTCGACGCCCTGCTCGACGAAGACGGCGCGGGCCGTGGCCACCAGCGCCTCGTAGTTGCGCCGCGCATCTGCGCGCATGCCTGCTCCTTCGATAACCGGAGGATCCCTCCGATTCCGCTTGCCAAGCGGAGACCGTCTCCGTATAGTGGCTTTCAGTTCTAAGTGGAGAGTACCTCCGCTTCCGCTTTTTCGCCACTGGAGCTCTCGTGTCCGAACGGACCGTGCTTTCCCCCGCACCTTCGCCCGCCTCCGCGCCCACGCTCGACCGCCGTTCGCGGCCGGGCCCAGGGCCCGTCGAGCTGCGGAGCAGGACGGGGCCGGCGCTCGCCATCATCGTCATCGTCCAGCTCATGCTCATCCTCGACGCCACCGTCATGAACGTCGCGCTGCCGCGCATCCAGCAGAGCCTGCACTTCTCGAACACCGGACTGGCCTGGGTGCTGGACGCCTACACGCTCGCCTTCGGCGGGCTGCTGCTGCTCGGCGGACGCCTCGGCGACCTGTTCGGCCGGCGCCGGCTGTTCATCGGCGGCATAGCCCTGTTCACCCTCGCCTCGCTGGCCGGCGGCTTCGCCACGTCCTCCACGTGGCTGCTCACCGCCCGCGCCCTGCAGGGGGTAGGCGCGGCGGCGGCCGGGCCGAGCGCCGTCGCCCTGCTCACCAGCACCTTCACCGAGCAGAAGGCCCGTATCCGGGCGCTGTCCATCTTCGCGGGCATGTCTTCGGCCGGCTTCGCGCTCGGCCTGCTCGCGGGCGGCGTGCTGACCGAGGTCGCGTCGTGGCGCTGGGTGCTGTTCATCAACGTCCCCTTCGGCCTGGCGGCCGTGCTCCTCGCCCCGCGCTACCTGCGCCAGCCGCCCCGGCATGAGACCCGGCTCGACGTCGGCGGCGCGATCACCGCGACCGGCGGTATGGCGGCCCTGGTCTACGGGCTCATCCACGCGGCCACCGAGGGCTGGGCGAACACGCTGACCGTGGCCCCGCTGGCCGCGGGCGTCGTGCTCGTGACCGCCTTCGTGCTGCTGCAGTCCCGCGCCGAGTTCCCGCTGGTCCCGCTGCACCTGTTCAAGGACCGCAACCGCGCCGCCGCGTACGCGAACTACCTGCTCGGCCCTGCTGCCGGCATGTCGATGTTCTTCGTGATGAGCCAGTACCTGCAGGACGTGCTGCACTACAGCCCGCTGCGTACCGGCTTCGCGTTCCTGCCGGTCTCGGCGATCATCTTCACCTTCAGCCGGCTGATGCCGCGCCTGCTGCCCCGTTTCGGCCCCAAGCCCCTCGCGCTGACCGGCACGGTGCTGATGGCCGCGGCCCTGGCCAGCATGACCCAGCTGACGGCGACCAGCAGCTACGCCGCGAACCTGCTCGTCCCGATGATCCTGATGGGACTGGGCATGGGCCTTGCGTTCAACCCGCTGACCGTGGTGATCATGTCCACCGTCGACCCCAAGGACGCGGGCGCCGCGGGTGGCACGATGCAGACGCTCCAGCAGACCGGCGCCTCGCTCGGCGTGGCCATCCTGGTCACCGTCTCCGCGACCGCCGTCCAGCACAACCCCGCGCACTCGCTGGTCAGCGGCGTGACTGCAGCGATGACCGCGGGCACGGCCATCGCGCTGCTCACGGTGCTCGTCGCCCTGACGTTCCGTCGGATCAGCCGCTAGCCGGCCGGATGAAAAGTCCGGGGCCCGCCGCTCACAAGTGGCGGCGGGCCCCGGACTTTTCATCGCGCTTGTCCTATACGTGTCATGGCGTCAGATAGCAGCTCTTGGCCACTCCGAAGATCGGATCGCTGCCGAACGAAGCCGGGTTGCACGCGGCCGCGTTGGTGAACGAGCGGTAGATGAATTCGCCGTCCGCACCGAACGCTACCGTCCGGAAAGCGCCGTTGAACGAGCACGTTCCGTTCTCGGCGGCGCAGAGGGTGCCGTAGCCGGATGGTGGGCCGGTTCGGACATAGCACGCTTTGGGCACTCCATGGGCCGGATCGGCCCCGAATGCGGTGTTCGTGCAGCCGGTGCTTGCGCTGGCGCTTGTGTTGTTACTGGCGCTGGCACCGACCTGCTTGGTGATGAACGAGCCGTTCGCGCCGTAGGCGACGGTCTGCGGTCCGCCGACGGCGCAGGTGCCGTTCTCGGAGGCGCACTGTGTCCAGCCGCCGGGCGGAGTACCCGTCGGCGCCAGGTAGCACGATTTCGCCACCCCGTAGAGGGGATCATTGCCGAACGTGACGTAGTCGCAGCTCTTGCTGTTGGTGGCGAGCTGGTAGATGAACACGCCGTTCGCGCCGTAGGCCACCATCCGTGGGCCGCCGAACGAGCAGAACCCGTCCTCCTGCGCGCACCACGTGTAGCCGCTCGGTCCACCTGAGGGTGCGACGTAGCACGACTTCAGCACGCCGAGTGCCGGATCGCTGCCGAACGCCGCCGTACCGCACGACGTGCTGCCGGTAACCGTGCGGAACAAGTAGCTACCGGCGCCGTACGCGACGACTGCTGTGCCGTTGACGGTGCAAGTACCGCCTTCGCCTGCGCAGAGGGTGTAGCCGGCGGGAAGTTCGTTCGCCGCGAGCAACGCCGTGTCACCCACGTCGGTGGTGAACTTCAGATCCCTGGTCGCCTCTGCCGTGAACGAGGCGCCCGTGTTGGTGCTGTAGCTCTCGTTCCCGCCCGCATACGGGTTGCTGTCGTTGTATTCGAAGCCGTAGCAGCCGGTGATCGTCGCCGAATGCATGCGCAATAGGTAGGTGTGCCCTGCGGTGACCGTGATTTCCGGGTGCACGGTCATGGCATGCGCGGCCCACGGTACTATCGCCACCGATTCCGAGCTGAGCACCGCCCCGTTCGCGCTATCGACGACGTCGATGACGAGCGGCGCGTTCGTCTCCCAGCCGAACGAGGTGATCGACGCGGCGTTCAACGTGCCGCTGCGCGACGGGGTGAAACTCTGCTGCCGCTCGACGCTCCCTGTGATGTCGCAGTACCTCCGGAACCCGTCCGCACCGCTGGATTGGTCCAGGGTCGGCGACACGTTCGCCGAGCCTGCCGTGCCCGACAGGTTCGCGGTGAAGGAGTTCACGCAGTTGATCGACTGGAGCACTCCGTTGGCGTCGAAACTCATCGGCCCGATGAACAGGTTCGCGGTCGACTCGTTCGAGCGCTGGTTGTCCCACCGGTCCGACATGAAGTAGTACTGCGTGGAATTGTCGCTCTGTAATACCGGGAATGCCGCGAGCGGCTGCCCGCCGCAACTCGTGTCGTTGACCAGCCGTGCGCGATAACGCGGCTCCACGACTCCGTACTGATTGGGGCCGTTCGGGTCGTACCAGGCCCCTGACCAGGGGCCGAGCATCGACGTCGCCGTCATCTCGCCCGTGCCGCCCGAGCAGTACGCGCAGGTCGGATCGGACATCAACGCGTGGTAGACGCCGTTGCGCTTGAAGACCGTGAACGCCTCGACGTCGCCCAGGCCGAACTTCACGTATTGGCCCGTGGTCGACAGGTAGTCCGGCGTGAGTTTCTCCACCACGCCGTCGGCGATAAGGCCCGTGGCGACCTCGGTCGTGTTGTGGATCAGGTACGCGTCGCCGTTGTCGTCCTCGAACAGCGACAGGTCCACCGCATTGCCGACGGCGAGTGTCGGAGACGGCTGCTGGGTGAACAAGCCCGTCGGGCTGCTGTTCGTGTAGAGGTTGTAGACACCGCCGCCGTCGGACCACAGGACGTACTTCTGCGTGCTCGCGTTGTAGATCACATGGGGGCGGAAGCAGTACGCGCACGGATGCGGTGCGACGACGAAGCCCTGGTCGGTCCAGTTCACCAGATCGGGTGAGCTGTAGACCTTGAACCCGCAGAAGTTCGAGTTCACCTTGTACTGGTAACCGCACGCGTAGCTCGTGCCGTAGAGGTAGTACAGGCTGCCGACCTGCAACACCGAGCCGTCGTGTGCGTCGAGGGAGTTGCCGTCGACGTCGAAGCGGCTGACCTGATTGCCGCTCGCGTCGGCGTTGACGATCGTGACGCCGACAGCCGCATGCGCGGGCTGCGGTGCGAGCGCGGATGAGAGAGCGAGGACGAGGACGGCGAGCAGCGCGGTAGCAACGACGCGCAATGCCGCCGCACGGCGCGTGGTTGTGGCACCTGGCAAGAGTCCTGTCATGGCGTCAGCTCCGCGATCCGCGTGAAGTTGCCGTTCTGCGTTTGCGAGGCCGTGACGACGACGCGGACCTGCGCGGTCGTCACCGGCGAGGTGAACGGGATCCAGCGGTACAGCGCGCTGTTGCCGGACACGGTCGCCTGGACGACCCACCCGCTCCCGTCCCAGGCCTGCACGGTGAAGTCGGTCGGGACTCCGTCGACGATCGACGCGAAGCCGACGCCCTTGAGGGTCACGGCGGACGGAGCGGTCACGGTCAGCGTGTCCGGGAACGCCCCAGGCGTGTCGTCGTTCCAGAACGTCGCGAGGTTGCCGTCGATGGCATTGGCCGGGTCATACGTGCGCAGTTGCCCGTTGAAGGTGTTGGGTGCGTGGAAGCTGGACGCGTCCGCCGTGGTTCCCGCGGGCCAACTGCCAAATGACAGCACGTCAGCGGTAGTTTCTGCCTGCTTGCCGGCGGCGGAGGCTTTGAGCGTGATCACCTGCTGGCCGCCGCTGGCGAGTCCCGTGGGCGGCGTTACCGTCACGTCGACGACCGTGTCGGCCGGTCCGTCACGGGTGTCGAGGGAGAAGCGCGCGGAGGTTACGGTCCAGCCGCTGGGCACCGACGCGGTGACGGTGCCGCTCACGATTCGATCGCCGGTCGCGCTGACGGTCACCGGCAGCGTCACACTCTGGCCGGGGAGCGCGGGCGCGTTCGAAGTGGACGTGTCGGACACGCTCAGCGTCGTCGGTACCGATCCGACCGTCTGGCTGCGGATGTCCGCCCGGGCCGGAGCGCCGGTGAGCACCACGTATCCGTTCTCGAGGTGCGCGCCGTAGGCGAGGCTGCGCGTTCCGTTCCACACGATCTTGCCGTTGAGGGTCACGCGGGTGGGCGCGCCGTACGTGGGCACCTCGATCTGGTGCACGGCCTGGGCCGGAGCGTCGACCTGCTCGGTGAAGGTGCGGCTGTGCACGTCGTGCGTCCAGGCCACCTTGATGTCGCCGAACGGCGTCTGGAGCGAGCCCTGGGTGCTGCTCAGGTTCCCGGTCTGCGGCGCGAGGTCATAGCCGCCGTCGACCGTCGTCGGCTGGATGCCGAGTACGTAGAACGTCAGCGCCGAGGTCGGTCCGGTGGCCCAGCCGTGCGAATTGCTCATATAAGCGCCGCCGTAGCCGAACTGGCCGTCGGCCAGGTAGCCCTCCCAGAACGTGCTCCCCGTCCCGAGCGGAGAGTTGAGCATGTAGCCCCACTCGCGCCGGATGAGGGCCAGGGCCTGCGTCGTGTCGCCGCTCTGGAAGTGCGCCGCGACCTCCATCGAGCCCGGGAAGGTCGAGATCTGGCCGCCGTTCTCCGGCGTCGTCGCGCCGTAGGCATTCCAGTCCGTGGTGAGCGCCGCGCTGATCCGGCTCGCCCGGTCGGCCGGGGCGACGCCGTACCAGACGGCGAGCGAGTTGCCGTCCTGCGGGTGCAGGCCGCTGCCGGGGTTGTCGCGGTACTGCCCGGCGGCGGCGTCCCAGAGGTCTGCGTTGATCGCCGTCTTGAGGGTGGCGGCGGTCGCGGCCCAGTTCGCGGCGTCCGCGCCGTCGCCCTCGACCGAGGCCAGCTGGGAACCGGTGACGAGCGACTGGTAGAGCAGCGTGTTCGCCTCGATGTTCTCGCCACCCTGGTCGGCGCGCGCCCAGTCGGCCGTGTTCTGAACGGTCATCAGGCCGTCGCTGCCGACCTCGGCCAGCGAGAACTGCACTGCGCGCACGTAGTTGGACCACTCGGTGCTGAGCCAGGCCTTGTCGTGTGAGTACTGGTAGTAGTTCGCCGTGCCGATCAGCGTCCACAGGTGGTACGTGTCCGAGCCGTAGAAGTTCACCTCGGGACCGGCGTACGGCAGCTCGCCTGAAGCGGCCTGATGCAGGTAGAGCGTTGTCAGCGCATTGCGCGTCGGCGTGAGGTCGCCGAGCGACGCGTACTCCGTCGGCACCGAGACGCCCAGGTCGCCGGGCCACACGGTGCGGTCGCGCTTCGCCCCGTCGACCAGCACCTCACTGCCGACGCCCACGGTCGCGCCGTTGTCCCAACCGGTCGCGGGCGGACCCCAGACCCGGCCGGTGTCCGGCGCGATCGTGTTGGTCTCGACGGTGTAGGCACCGGCGTACCAGATGCGGTTGAGCAGCGGATCGCTCGAGTAGAAGTAGTTGGCGTAGTCCCGCAGGTTCGTCATGTCCGGGGCGAAGGAGATGGCGAGCGAGACGTGGTCGAGGGAGACGGACCCGGACCCGGCGGACGCGGCGAACAGGGTGAGGTAACGGAACCCGCCGCGCAGCGTCGCCGAGGGCATGGTCCAGTCCGAGCCGGGCGTCACGGTCGCGTAAATGGCGCCGTCGCTGCCCGAACCGCCGTTGCTCGCGTCGCTTGAGGTGCCGATGTACTGCGACGACTCGCTGAAGGCCAGCCCCAGTTGCTGCCCCGCAGCGCCCGCGGCGGTGAAGTGGAGGGTCACGAGGCCGCCGACCTCCTCGCCGAAGTCCAGCGTGATCGACGACCCCGATCCGGTGAGCGTGGTCGATCGGCCCCGCAGGACTGCGGCCGGATTGCTTACCGTGCCCGTCGTGCGCGTCACCCGGACCGGGGTGACAGTGCGCTGAGCTGGTGCGAGGTTGTACGCGTCCCAGGGTTGAGATGCCGGCTTTGCCGAAGCGGCGGACGCGTCGGCGCTCGCCGCGGGCAACCCCACTCCGGCCAGACCTAGGGTCAGCGCGACGATCGCCAGGCCGACGCCGACGCGTCGCCCTCGCCTCCCGCGGTGATCGGCGTATCGAGACATGACCACGAGTCACTCCAGCGTGTCGAATGGTCCCTGAACGATCCGGAGGCGCACGAGCGGATCGGCACAATTGAAACGTATTAACCAAGGGGACCATAGCCACGAAGCCCGCACCACGCAAGAGATCCGCTGCGAAGTACGCCGACAAGCGAGCTCAGATTCCGTGACGGTTGACACGGAATTAGAACGATAAAACCCAAGCCGCGTGCTGTTCGGCCGTGCCGGTGCGACGACTACAGCGACATCCAGCAGTAGAGGCGGTCGTGACGGGCGCGGGCGTTGCGGGCCAGGTCGGCAAACCTGCCGAGGAGGTCGGCGAGCAGATCGGCATCGCCTCGCCCGGAGAACTCCTCGGTGTGCGACCACGGAACCGCCACCTGCACGAGTTGCTCAGCGGTCGCGTCGGCGAGTGCGTCGCGCAGGGTGTCGGTGAGCGTGACGACCCACCGGCTCTCCGCTCCGGGGTTGCTGATCAGCATGCTGTGGCGGGGCTGGGCGGTCACCTCGGCGTAGGCGATCCCGCGCAGCAGCGCTTCCAGCGTGCCGAGTTGGACCGCCGGGTCGATGCCCTTGACGTCGATGACCTCGAACCGGTTCGGGTCGGGCGAGTCTTCGAGCGTGCCGGCAGCCGTCTCGTCGTCCTGCGCCGCGAAGTAGTCGTAGAGGTTTCCCATGCGCCAAAGAGTGTCAGGGCACACCGACAAGGCCACCGCGGATTGCCGCCGCCTCCGCAGGTGGCCAGCCCGTGCATGCCGTGCCGGCTAGCCGATGCGCGGCGATCCACGGCGCACTACGGACCGGGCGGGCAGCATCACGGCCAGGGCTCCCGGCACCGCCACTGCGCCGATGAGGCCGAGGACGAGCGACGCGGGCACGGCCAGGGTTCCGGTCACTCCGCCGGCGAACGCTCCCAGCGTGATTCCGGCGACCAGCGCGCCGACCGTGAGGCCGGTGCCCAGCACGATCGCGGTCTCCAGCCACAACATCCGCAAGACCTGCGTACGGGTCGCGCCGATCAGGCGGAGCAGGGCGAACTCGCGGCGGCGGGCGGCCGTGGACACCGCGAGCGTGGTCACCATCCCGATGATGATGAAGCCTGCGATCGCGAGGACGGCGATCTCGCTCACCAGCCCCTGGCTCTTGGCCTGCTCGGTGAGCGTCGCGACGTAGTCGGCCTTCGTCGTCGCGTGCAGGCCGGCGAAAACGGTGGCGACGCCGCTCAGATCGGCGTGCCCGGCGACCAGGAGGTAGTCGTCGAGCTGCGAGGTCGCGTGCTGGGCGGCGAGGTCGCGCGGCAGCAGGACGTCTCCGAAGCCCAGGCCCCGGTCGTAGACGGCCACGACCTTCGGGTTGATGACGGTGCCGTCGCCCAACCAGAGCTTCGTCGTTTGGCCGACCTGCGTGCCGCCCGCGACATCCGAGCTGAGTGCGACGGTGTCGTCGCCGGTCAGGGCTGCGAGCGAGCCGGTGGCGACCAGCGGGTCCAGGGTCGCCGTCGAGCCTTCGATTCCCTGCGCCGTGAGGGACTCCAGCGTTGGGTCGCCGAGCGTCGAGACCGTCATCAAGACCGTGGTCCGCTTGATCGCGCTGACGCCGGTGACGCCGGGGGTCGCGCGCACCTCGTCGTACGCGGCGTGCGGGACACCTGGCCCACTTGAGACCAGCACCTGGTCGGCGCGAATACCGGCAGCGGCCTGGATCTGCGTCACGTGCTCCATCGTGCTCTGCACGCCGAGTTGGGCCGCGCTGAAGCCGATGGCCAGCGCGATCGGTGTGGTCACCGTCGCCATCCGGACCGCGGCGGCGCGCGCTCCGATCGCGGCGAGCCTGCCGGTGATCGGCGAGAGCACGCGCAGCGGCAGACCCAGTGCCCTGACGGCGACGCGGGCGATCGCCGGCCCGAGCAGCGCGGCGCCCCAGATGAGCGAGATCACCAGGCCGCCCGCCGACGCGGACGCGACCTGCCCGTCGGCGAACAGCGTCAGGGCCGCCGTCGCGAGGCCCAGCACCAGGAACACCGAACCGGTGACGATCCGCCACTTGGGCAGCTTCGCCGGTTCGACGGCTGTTTCGCCGAGCGCCTCGACGGGACGGATCCGCGACACCCGCCGCGAGGCCAGCCAGGCCGCGCCCACCGCCGCACCGATGGTGATCAGCGCCGATCCGGCGACCGGTAGCGGACTCAGCGCCAGCGCGAATCCGGTGGGCAGCACACCGCGGGAGGACATCGCCGCGTGCAGCAGAGCTCCGAGGCCAAGGGACAGCACCCCGCCCGCGATCGCCGCCGGGACCGCCATCCTGAGGGTCTCGCGCACGATCATCCGGCGCACCTGACGCGGCATCGCCCCGACCGCGCGCAGTACTGCCAGTTCTCGCGAGCGCTCACGTACCGACAGCTCCAGCAGGCCGGTGACGACGAGTATTGCGACCATGAGCGCGATCCCGCCGAGCGAGGCGCCGATGGCGATGACGTCGGCGCGGGCCGCGGCGACCGCCAGATCCTCCACGTCGCCACGTGCGTTTCCGGTGGAGACGACGAGGCCGGGCGCGGCGTCCTGCAATGCCTGCGCGGAGAGGCCGTGATCAGCGAGGACGAGCAACGCGTCGGCGCTGTCCGGATGGCCGCTGAGCACGGCCGCTTCCTGCTGGGCGAAGTAGGCAGTGGCTGTGGCTGTGGCGGTAAATGTCGTCGTACCTGTCGCGGCTGCCTGCTGTGCGATGCCGGAGACGCGGTACGTCTGCGGCTCGCCGTTGGTCTGAAGCTTGACGGACGAGCCGACCCGGGCGCGTGTCTGCGCGGCGGTTCGGGTGTCCAGGACAACCTCGTCGGGAGCAGATGGCGCGCTGCCTGAGGTGAGCGATACGCCTGTCGCCGCAGCCGAGTCCCAGCCGTGCGCGGTCAACGTCGCGCCGCCCGTCGTCATGACGGGGAATGACAGGTCGGCGACGACCGAGGTCACGCCGGGTATCGCGCGTAGCCGGGGCGTCTCGGCGAGCCTGACCCGGGCCCGCTCGACCAGCGGCAGCGTCTGCGTGGACTCGCCGTCGCCGCTGCCGACGACCAGCGTCACGCTCTGCCGGGCGCTGACGACTGCCGCAACCTTCTGATATCTGTCGACCGGTGCGTGGACCCGGATTCCCGACTCCAGCAGCACCCCGAAGGCGCCGATGACCATTGCCGCGAAGGCCAGCGCCACCATCACGCCGACCGTGATCCCGCGCCTCACAGCGTCTCCCACCGGTTCAGGACGGACGCCGCACTCGGCGCGGCCAACTCGTCGACGATGCGGCCCGCGCTCAGGAAGAGCACGCTGTCGGCCCACGCGGCCGCCGCCGGATCGTGGGTGACCAGCACGATGGTCTGCCCGGTCTGGTCCACCGCCTCGCGCAGCAGGCGCAGGACGTGCCCGGCGCTGCGCGGGTCCAGGGCGGCCGTCGGCTCGTCCGCGAAGACGATCTGCGGCCGGGTGACCAGGGCCCGGGCCACCGCGACCCGCTGCTGCTGGCCGCCGGACAGCTGCGTCGGGCGGGCGTGCAGCAGGTCGGCCATCCCGACCCGGTGGACCACCTCGTCCAGCCAGCGCGGGTCGGCCGCGCGTCCGCCGAGGAACAGCGGCAGCGTGATGTTCCGCTCGACGTCCATCGACGGGACCAGGTTGTAGCCCTGGAAGACGAAGCCGACCCGCTCCCGCCGCAGCCGGGTGAGCTGCGCCTCGCGCAGCCGGGCGAGGTCGACGTCGCCGAGCCGCACCGTCCCGCTCGAGGGCTGGTCCAGGCCCGAGGCGCAGTGCAGGAACGTGCTCTTGCCCGAGCCGGACTGCCCCATGATCGCGGTGAACGTGCCGCGGCGGAACGCCCAGCTGACGTCCTGCAGGGCCGTCACGGCGCCATAGGTCTTGGTCACCGCTTCCAGGCTCACGGCTGTGGTCCGGGCGGTGAGAGTTGCCGCTGTCATCGGTCCTCCAGGTGGTCGTCTCCGATCACCACCGAGGCTAGATTTCGCAGCTCGCTGAGACACTGGGCGTACACACCCGATCGGGGGGTGTACCGGGGTACACCCTCACGGTGGACCACGATCCGATCCGTCGGGCCGGACCGCGCCCGGCAGGATCAGCCTGGTGCTCTGACCAACCGGTGGTCTTCGTGGCGTCCGGCGGGGCCGTAGTGCCTCTGCCGCAGGTCGCCGGGGAGCACGACCGTGACGGACAGACCGCCGCCGGGGAGCGGGAGGGCGGTGAGGGTTCCGACGTGCGCCTCGGTGATCGCACGGGCGATCGGCAGGCCCAGGCCGTGGCCGCCGGGTTCGGACTCCGCGCCGGAACCGGATCCGGGTCCTGATGCGGGTCCAGATCCAAACCCGGGTGTTCGGTCGCCCGCGGTACGGCCGCGGTGCCGGTAGAAGGGTTCGAACAGGGCCTCGACGTGCTCGTCGGGGACGATCGGCCCGGTGTTGGTGACGGTGATGACGGTCTCGTCGCCCTTGGTGGCGATGGCGACGGCGGCCTGCCCGCCGGGGTGGTTGTGGCGGATCGCGTTGTGGACGAGGTTGGTCAGCAGTTGGCCCAGCAGGACCGGGTCGCCGCCGACCAGGGCGGGCCCGACGTCCTCCTGGAGCGTGACCCGGCGGCGGGTGGCCTCGGGCCGGGTCTGGGTGAGCACGTCGGCGGCGATCCGGGCGAGGTCGACGACCTCGACGCCCAGTTCGGCGTGTTCGGCCTGGGCCAGGACGAGCAGGGCCTCGGTGGTGGTGATGCTGCGGGCGTTGGTGGCCAACAGCTTGGGGCCCAGGGTGGCCAGGTCGTGGTGGTCGGGGTCGGCGAGGGCGACCTGGAGCATGGTCCGGGTGGTGGCCAGGGGGGTGCGCAGCTCGTGCGCGGCGTTGGCGGCGAAGCGCCGGTGGGCGTGCAGGTCGCGTTCCAGCCGGGCGAGCATGGTGTCGAAGGTGTCCGCCAGCCGTTTGAGCTCGTCGTCGGGCCCGTCCAGCGCGATCCGTTCGTGCAGGTTGCCGTCGGAGGCGGCGTTCGCGGCCGCGGTGATCCGGTCCAGGGAGCGCAGCACCCGGCCGGCGGCGATCCAGCTGACGATCACTCCGATGACGGCGAACAGCAGCAGGCCGATCGCGCACACCCACAGCAGCGTATTGAGAACGTCGGCCGTGGAACGGATGGTGAGCGCGATGCCGCCGGCGTTCGAGGCCCGGCCCATGGCCGTGCTCCCCGACAAAGGTGCCGTGCGTCCCGACGTCGACGTCGGCGCGGGCGTCGTCAATGCGCCGGGCAGGTTGTACTGGACGATCTGGTAGTTCGGCACGTAGCGCATCACGACGTAGACCACGGCGACCAGTAGCAGGCCGGTGCAGAGGAACAGGCTCGAATAGATGGCGGTGAGACGGGCGCGCACGCTCATGTGCCGCAGCGGCCTCACGGTGCGATCCGCAGAAAGTACCCCGCGCCGGTCACGGTGTGCAGCACCGGCGGGTCGCCGAGTTTCCGGCGCAGGGTCGACACCGTGATGCGCACCGCGTTGGTGAACGGGTCGGCGTGTTCGTCCCATGCCTTCTCCAGCAACTGCTCCGCGCTGACCACGCCGCCCTCGGCCTGCATCAGCAACCCCAGGATCGCGAACTCCTTGCGCGTGAGCCGCAACAGCGACTCGTCGCGGTAGGCCTCCATCCGGTGTGCGTCCAGCCTGATGCCGCCGTAGTGCAGCACCGGCGGACGGGCCTCGGCCCTGCGGCGGCCGAGCGCGTGCAGCCGGGCGACCAGTTCGGGGAAGTCGAACGGCTTGACCAGGTAGTCGTCCGCGCCGATGCCGAGGCCGGCGACCTTGTCGCCGAGGGTCCCGGAGGCGGTGAGCATGAGGATCCGGCAGCCCGGCCGGGTGCGGTTCGCCTCGCGGCACACCTCGTCGCCGTGCACCACCGGCAGGTCGCGGTCCAGCACGACCACGTCGTAGTCGTTGACCGCCAGGCGCTCCAGGGCCTCGGCCCCGTCATAGGCCACGTCGACGGCCATCGCCTCGCGGCGCAGCCCGGACTGCACGGCCTGGGCCAGAAAGACCTCGTCCTCGACCACCAGGACCCGCATCGCATCCGCCGCCTTCCCTGTCGGAGTCGCCCCAGTCCAGCACCGTCCTGCTATGGCCGACGTATGGGCGGCGTATGGCGGTTTCCAGACGCCGACCAGACACGCCCTGAGATGGACTCGTCGTCGTGCCCGCCGGGAGACCGGACCTCCGGCGGCGAACCGGAGGGACCGGAATGAATTTCGTCAAGAGGGCCGCGCTGAGCCTGCTGGTTCGCCGAGGCAGATCGGCGCTGCTGCTGGCGGTGTTCACCGTCATCTGCACGCTGGTGTTCTCGGGACTGGTGCTGAAGAACGCCGCGTCCGCGTCCGCCGCGGCGGCCGAGCGCAAGGTCGGCTCGGTCGTCACGTTGCAGTGGGACGAGGAGAAGGCGCTCAAGGACGGCGGCGCGGGCGCCCTCGGGTCCCTGCCCGCGAACGCGGTCCTGGGCACCGGAAAGGCCGACGCCCTGGGCAAGTCGCCCCTGGTCAACGGTTACAACTACCTGCTGGACGACGGGACCGTCCCGAAGAATGTCACCGCTGTCCACAAGGGCCAGGTGCCCGCGAACATCCCCTCCTACATGGACGCCGGCATGTTCCCGCTGGAGGGCGTGCGGGACTCCAGCCAGCTGGATCCCTTCAGCAGCGGCAAGGACAGGATCGTGGCCGGCCGGGGGATTACCGCCGCCGACTCCGGCCGTGACGTGGTCCTGGTCGACCAGCGCCTCGCGCAGCTGAACAAGCTCAAGGTCGGCGACACGATGACGCTGACCTCCGCCGACGGCAAGAACCCGCGGCCGTTCCAGATCGTCGGCATCTACACCGACCCCACCACCTCGTCCAGCAAGGGCTGGCTGCCTCCGCAGGCCGAACCCGGCAACCTGCTCTACGCCCCGGTCGCCGCACTCGGCCGGCTCAGCGCCGACGAGCGCAACGGCAGCGGGATGACCATCAACTCCGCGACCTACCACCTGTACGACCCCGGCACGCTGGACGAGTTCCGCCGGCAGGCCACCGCGGCCGGCCTCGACATGAACGTGTTCGAACTCACCGCCAACAGCACCCTCTACCAGCAGCTGGCCGGGCCGATCAACAACGTCGCGTCCTTCGCCACCCTCGCGGTGTGGCTGATCGGGATCGCCGGCGCCGCGCTGCTGTCCCTGCTCATCGCCCTGGGGATGCGCGAGCGGCGCACCGAGATGGGCGTGCTGCTGTCGATGGGCGAGCGCAAGTGGCGGCTGCTCGGCCAGCACCTCGCCGAGGCGGTCGCGCTCGGAGCCCTGGCCGTGGGGCTGTCGGTGGCGATCGGCCACGCGGTGTCGCAGCAGATCGGCGACACCCTGCTGAATCGGGAGGTCGCGGCCGCGCCCAAGGCCCAGCAGCAAGCCGGTGCCGGGGGCGGGGCCGGGCAGACGAGTGCCTCGCCCGCCGGCACCGGAGCCTCCGTCTCCCCGGTGAGCACGATCCACGTCGCGATCCGGGCCGCCGACATCACCGCCATCGCCGGGATCGGCGTCGGCATCGGCCTGCTGGCCACCGCCCTGCCGGGCCTGGGCATCCTGCGTCTCAACCCCCGCACGATCCTGATGAAGGGCGAATGACGGCCATGACCGCGATCCTGAGCCTCGACGGTGTCAGCCACTCCTACCAGGGCCCGCGCCGGGCGGTGAAAGTCCTGCGGGACGTGAGCGTCGAATTCCAGCCGGCCACGTTCTACACGGTCCTGGGGCCCTCGGGCACCGGCAAGACCACCCTGCTGGCCCTGGCCGCCGGACTGGACACCCCGACCAGCGGCAAGGTCGTGTACCAGGACCGTGATGTGCAGGACCTCGGGCTCTCCCGGTACCGCAACAAACACGTCGCCACGATCTTCCAGTCCTTCAATCTGCTCACGTACATGACCGCCGTGCAGAACCTCACCACCGCGATGGAGATCAGCGGCGTCAAGGGCGGCAACCGGCGCCACCGCGCGGCCGAACTGCTCGCGAGCGTCGGACTGGAACCCGACGAGGCCAAACGCAACGTCCGCCAGCTGTCCGGCGGCCAGCAGCAACGCGTCGCCATCGCGCGTGCGATCGCCTGCGACGTCGACATCCTGTGCGCCGACGAACCCACCGGCAACCTCGACCAGGACACCGCCGGCGACATCGTCACCCTGTTCCAGCAGCTCGCCCACGACGACGGCAAGACCGTCATCGTCGCCACCCACTCGCTCCAGGTCGCCCACCAGTCCGACTACACGCTCACCCTGTCGAAGGGAAGACTGACCGGCAAAAAGCGCAGATGACCAGGCCGATCACGGTGACGGAGTCTCCGGGCACGCGACGCCGACGATGTAGTTCCCGCCCACCGGACGGACCTGCGCCTCCCAGCCCAGCGTGGCGAGGTCCACGGTGAGCTGGTCGGCATCGTGGAAGACCTTGACGATCTCGTGCTCACTGCCGTCGTCGAGTCGGCGCCGCACGACCGGAACGGCCTGCCCCGTGACCACCTCCTCGATGGCGGCCTCGCCGGGACCGGTGTCGATGAAGATCGCGCTGCCGTGCGGGGCGAGTGCTGCGGCGACCGTGTTCCAGAAGCCGGCCAGCCGCGCGGGCGGGACGTGGGAGAGCCAGAAGGCGAAGAAGACGGTGTCGTAGCGCCGCTCCGGGTGCCAGGCGAACAGATCGGCTTCGATGAACCGGACGTTCGCGGACGCGGTGCGCTCCTGCGCGATGGCCAGCACCTCGGGCGCCGCGTCGAGTGCGGTGACGGAACGCGCCCGCGCGGCGAGCAAGCGCGTCCACTGGCCGGTTCCGCAGGCCAGCTCCAGCACGTCCCCCGTCACCGGGAGCCCGTCGAATTCCGCCAGCACCTGCTGGAGATCCTCGCGCTCGACATAGACCCGGTCGTACTCGGCCGCGCGAGCCCGGTAGTAGGCAACCTGCCTGGTCAGTAGGCCGTCGTCATCGTCACCCATGGCAGCAACGATAGCCGCGCGGTCCCGCGGCGGGCGCTGCCGCACTCCGACATGTCCGTCCCGCCGATCCGGGACGGACACGCCGCGACCCACCAGCCCGCACTCTGGTGGGTCCCCTCCCCCTGAGAGCCGTCAGCTTGATCGGTGGCCGACCCCCCTCGCCAGCCACCGTATGGCGCGAGGGCCGGGCCCACATCAAGGGGCGCCCCTGGCCTTCCACGCCACGACCCCTGATATGGCCGGACTCCTGCGCGGAGGCGGTCAGTGCTCCGCCCACAGCCCGGGCCACGGAGTGCGCGAGGCCTGATCCACTGCGTCCGCTGCCGCGTCCCCGGCTCCGTCGACCGCCCCGTCCACCACCACGTCCGCGCCCTCCTCCACCTCCACGTCGAGTCCTGACTCGATCAGTCCGATCAGCTCGATCACTCCGCTGAACGGGATCGCGGCGCCCCGCGCGTCCACGAACACTCCCTCGAGGCGCCCGTCAGGTTCCCGGCGGACCTCGGCGGTGAAGCGCATCAGACCCTCCTCGACCTGCGGTGCACGCACATGCTCGAAGGTCACGCTAGAGGGAGCCGGTGCCGCGCCGCGTCAGGGCGCAACCCCCAACCCCAACCTGCGCGCCCCTGAGGAATCTCGGTGCTACCTACCGGGAATCGGCCAGCAGCACGCGCAACTCCTTGCGGCTGCGTACATCGAGCTTGGCGTAGACCCTGCCGAGGTGGCTCTCCACCGTCTTCTCGCTCAGCACGAGCCGGACCGCGATCTCCTTGTTGATCAGACCGTCGCCGACCAAGGTGGCCACCGCCCGTTCGGCGCGGGTGAGGGCGGCGAGCGCCGCGTACGGGGCGTCCAGGTCCAGCCCGAAGCGGCGCGCGATCGCCCCGGCCTGCTCGGCGTACGCCACGGCGCCGGCCTGGTCGAACGCCCGCGCGGCGGAGCGCAGGCTGCGTTCCGCCGCGGCGCGGTTGCCCCGGGCGGTGAGGGAGACGGCGGCGAGCAACTCGATCCGGCCCGCCTCGATCGGCAGTCCCACCTCGAGGGCGTGCGCCAGCGCCTCCTCGAAGTGGCGCAGCGCGGCCGCGTGCTCCTCGGCTGCGACGGCGATCTGACCGCGTACCCGGGCGATGCTCATCAGTGCAGAGCGCCGGTCCGAACTCGCCAGCGCGCCGGTGAAGGCGGCCAGGGATTCCGTGGCCTCCTCGACGTGGCCCAGCCGGGACAGCGCGTCGGCGCGCGCCGGGCCGAACAGATGCGTGCCCGGCTCCAGCGAGTCATAGTGCGTCTCGAGCTGTGTCCCGGCTACCAGGAGTTGTTGCGCGTCGCCACGCGCCTGGGCGATCGCGGCCCACGCCGCGGCGGCGTAGGCGAGCCCCGTCCGGCTCTCCACGATCGGCGCCCATTGCGAAGCCTGCTGAGCGTGGGCCTCGGCGCGCTCCCACTCGGCGCACGCGGCCAGCGGGTAGCAGGCCAGGGCGTGCAGCAGCGCGAAATCCCAGACGCGGCCGTTCTCCTCCGCGTCGGCGACGGCCTGCAAGGTCAGATCAGTGGCCTCACTCAGCGCGCCGCGGCGGTACTCGACCTCCCCGAGGAACCCGAGCGCCTGGGCCACGCGCAGCGCCTCCCCGCGGCTGGCCCGCTCGACCACGTTGCGCAGATCGCGCCGCGCGCCGGCCAGGTCGTCCGTCCACAGCCTGATCATCCCGCGCGAGGCCAGAGTCTCCAGGCCGCCGCCCACGCCGGGTTCGTCCGCCGCGGCCAGCGCGGCGAGCGCCTCGTCCGCCCGTCCGGCCAGGGCGAGGCCGATCGAGCGGGCCAGCCAGGCGAACGCGCACACCCATGGTTCCGCCGAGCCGGCGGCCACCGCGATCGCGCCGTACTCGACCATGTCCGGATAGGAGAGGGTCACGATCCCGATGACGGCGAGCTGCGAGGCGATCCGAGCCTCGAGGTCCGGCGGGGCCGGATCGACCGGACCGCCCGCGGCTTTCAGCTGCGCGAGTGCAACCTCGAAGCCGGTACGGGCCTCCTCCACCCGGCCGGCCAGCAGGGCCTGGTACGCGGCGACGTACTGCCACCACGGCCCCCGCCCCTCGCCCGCGAGCTCCGCCTCGTATTCGCGCGCTGAGATCGAGTCCCCGGCCACCAGCAGGGCCTCGACCGCCGACAGCAGCCGCGGCTCACGCGCGGGACCGGGCGGGGTCAGCTCCAGGGCGTGCCGCAGGAGCGCGGCCGAGGTCGAGGGCCGCCCCCGGGCCAGCTGGGCCTGCGCCTCCCGGCCGAGGTCCCCGGCCAGCGCCTCGTCGGGCCCGTCGGCCGAGGCGATCCGGTGCCAGAGCGCGTCCGGGGCCCCGGCGAGCACGGCCCGCCGGTGCAGATCGCGCCGATGGGCGCGGCCGAGGTCGTGGTAGACGGCGTCCCGGGTCAGGGTGCTGGGAAAGACGAGCTCGCGGCCGAGGGTGCCGGGCGCCTCCTCGAGCAGGCCCGCCTCGACCGCCTCGGCCGCAGCCGCTGCCATGTCCGCCATCCCGATGCCGCCGACCTGCTGCGCGGCGGCCAACCCGAAGCGGCGGCCCAGCACGGCCCCCGCGGCGACCAGCTCACGCGTCGGCGGCGCGCAGGAGGCCAGCCGCGAGATCAGCGTGAGGACCAGGCCGCGCGGGGCCGGCAGCGGTCCGCGCCCGAAGGCGATGGTGCGCATGGACAGCTGGTTGACGAGGAAGCGGGCGTGCTGTGGATTGCCGCCGGTGTGCGTGTGCAGGCGAGCCGCCCCGGCGGGCGAGAGCCCCGGATGGCCCGCCGCGGCGGCGAGGCGGACGAGGTCCACCGGCGACAGGCCGGCGAGCCGCAGCCGTCCGCCGTGTTCGTCATCGAATATACGGTCCCAGCCGGGGTCCAGAGCGCCCCCGGTGGAGCGGGACGCCGAGTCGAGCACGGGATCGCGCGCCGCGCCGGTGCCGTCGTCGGCGCGCGGCTCCTGGAAGACGACCAGCACAAGCAAGGGCGAGGAGCCCAGCCAGCGCACGGCGAGACGTAGGGTCGTCATGGACTGCGGGTCGCCCCAGTGTGCGTCGTCGACCACGATCACCAGCGGGCCGCCCGAGCCGAGCGCCGCAGCCAGGCTGCGCGCCACCAGCGCGGGATCGGCCTGCCCGTCCAACCCGTCGACGAGCGCTGCGACGCCGCTGTCGGGGAGGGCCAGCGCGATCTGCTGGAGCACACCCCACTGCAGCGCGAGCTCGTGGTGATCGCCGACCGCCCACGCCCGCGCCGCCGAGGGCTGTTCCCGCAGAAACGTGCGCACCAGCGCCGTCTTGCCGATCCCGGGCTCCCCGGCGATCCCGAGCACGTGCGGCCGACCGCCCTTGGCGGCCTCCCAGGCAACGCGCAGCCGACTCAGTTCCGGTTCACGCCCCACGAGCCCGCCGCCCGCGGCCCCGTCGAGTACCGGTCCTCCGCCCAAAAGACCCCTCCCCGGCGTTGTCGTCGGGCCCGATGACACGAGTGAAAGTATGCGCCAGTAGACGCCGCGTCGTGCGAACACTGAGAAGTTCGCGCACGAATCCGGGACCTCGTCGCGGTGCAGCCGGTTCCGGCCGCATCCTCGCCGGCGAGCCGATCGCCGGTCGCGGTGCGCTAACTCCCGGTCGCGACGAGTGTCGGGTGACCGGATCAGGGCGCGTCGAACAGGGCGCTGACGGACTCGCCGTTGTGGATGCGCCGGATCGCCTCGGCCAGGGCCGGCGCGATCGAGAGGATCCGCAGCTTGTCGGTGCGCTCCCCGACCGGGATCGGCACGGTGTTCGTGCAGACGATCTCCAGCACGTCGCGCTGGTCGGACAGCCGCTTGAGCGCGCCCGCGGAGAACAGCCCGTGCGTACAGGCGATCCGGATCGAGCGCGCACCCAGTTCGCGCAGCCGGTCCAGGAGCTCCAGGACGGTGCTGCCCTTGGCGATCTCGTCGTCCAGGATGATGACGTCGCGGCCGGCGATATCCCCGATGACGGAGCTGATGGTGACCCGGTCGTCGGCGAAGCGCTGTTTGGCCCCGGCGGCCACCTGCACGCCCAGCAGCCGGGCGAAGTGGGCGGCCTCCTTGGCGTTCCCCAGGTCCGGGGAGACGACGGTGGTGCGCGACAGGTCGTGCCCCCGGAAGTGCTCGGCCAGCTCGCGCAGCGCGTGCAGATGGTCGACCGGCACCGAGAAGAAGCCGTGCACCTGCGGCGAATGCAGCGTCATGGCCAGTACCCGGTTGGCTCCGGCAGTCACGAGCAGGTCGGCCACCAGGCGTCCCCCGATGGAGATGCGCGGCGCGTCCTTCTTGTCCGACCGGGCGTAGGCATAGTGCGGCATCACCACGGTGGTACGCGCCGACGAGGCGCCCCGGGCGGCGTCGAGCATGAGCAGCAACTCGACGAGGTTCTCCTGCACCGGCGTGACCAGCGGCTGGACCAGGTAGACGTCACGCTCCCGGCAGTTGGCCTGCAACTGGACTTCCACGCAGTCGTTCGCGAACCGGCTGACCCGCACCGGGCTGAGCGGAACCCCCAGGTGCGCGCAGACCTCGTCCGCCAACTCGGGGTGGGCACTGCCGCTGAACACGACGATGTCTCGCACGGTCCGCTCTCCGATTGATCAAGGCTGCCTGCGGGCCACATGCTAGTCGGTCCGGCCTCGCGCGCGCGGTGGCCTAACCGCCGACGATCAGGTACACCACGGGTTCCGAGCCCCGACACCGTCCTAGGTCCTAAACTCTAGCCCGGCCGCCGCAGACGCCAGGAGGGCACGATGGGCTGGAGCTATGCCTCGGTACTCGTAGGCGCGGAGGCATCGCAGATCGCGGCGGAGGTGGCGAACCTCGGCACCTACCTAAGCGTTGAACCGGTAGCACCGGGCCGGGCCGCAGTCGCAACACCCGGGGAGTTCTTCGACGACGCGGACGAGGTCGCCCAGCACATCAGCTCCCTTGCACCACTCGGCGCGATCGCGTTCTACGTCTGCGATTCGGACTACATCACCGCCACGCTCTACCGCGACGCAAAGCAGATCCACCGGTACGTCTCGGAGATCGCGATGACCGGTACACCCGTCGAAGAAGCCGACGGGGTCTTCCGGATCGAGATCGACGGCACGTCCTACGCCGAGGACAGCCCCGACTACCCCCAGGGCCCGCGCGGCGCAGACCCCGGATGGCTTGCCCCCTTCGGTACCGGCGAGATCGACACCCTACGGCTTGCCGCGCTCCTCGAAGGTGTCCCCGAACCCGGAGTGGCCACCTCCGGCCGCCTCGGTCGACCCAGATGGCTGTACGCGGAGCAGCAGCACCACGCGATCCTCGACGCGCTGCACCTCGACCCGCGCCCTCTGGCCGGCCAACTCGACGAGCAGTAGCCGCTGCTCACTTCGCACATCTCAGGGGATTGCGACAAAAACGGAGCCGGTGCGCGCCGGTCACGACCTGCCGATCACGACCCGCCGCGAGCCAGCAGGGCGCGCTCGGCCACGGTCCACAACGTGGTCGTCGCGAGGTAGACGCCTGTCGCGAGTGGGACGAACGCCGCGGTCACGACCGTGACGTAGGGCAGCAGGGGTGTCAGCTTGGCCATGCCAGTCGGTTGAGCGGCAGTTGTGGCCTTGTGTGCGTTCGTGGCCGTGGCCGTGATTGCGGCCGCAGTTGCGGCTCGTGCACGCATTGACGACCAGGTGGCGATCGCGGCCAGGGTCAGGAGCAGGGCGGCGAAGACGGCGATCTGGCCGACCACGATCTGACTTGCGCCGAGCACTCCGGACAGTCGCGCGCCGAGTGGGACGCCGCCGAGGGTGTGCGTGAGCAGCCCGTTCGGCGCGCCTGCGATCGTGCGGGACATGAAGAGCTGATACATCAACCCCAAAACAGGGAGCTGGGCGAGTGCGGGCAGGCATCCGGCGGCCTGCGACACCCCGTTGACCCGGTAGAGGTTCGCCGTCTCCTGATAGAGGCGGGTCTTGTCGCCGCCGTGCCGGTCCTGGAGCTTCTTCAGCTGCGGGGCCAGGGCCGCGCGGGCCCGTTCGGCACGGACCTGGGCGCGGGTCAGCGGGTGTATCAGCAGGCGGACCGCCGAGGTGAACACGACGATCGCCAGGGTGGCGCCGAGCGATCCGGTGACGGGCGCGAGCCAGCCGCCGAGGGTGGTGACGATGTTGTAGGCGACGGCGATGGCGGGGTTGAACAGGGGCAGGGTGAACACGACAGAGCCTTTCGGTGCGTCATCGGCTGGACCAGGTCAGACAGGCCGGACGCGACCGCGTGGCTGGGGAACGTGCGAGGGACGGGCTCAGGGGCTCAGGGCTCGGCTCGCGTCACGCGGTCGCGCGACACGGCCCCGGTGCCCTGGGACGGGTTCTGCCGGATGCGTCGGGATCACGCTGCGGGAGGAACGCCGTACGCCGTGCATGTGCGTGCACTGAGACGTTGAACCGCTGAACGCCGGACGGGGCGGTGAACGAGGCCCGTGCGCAGAACACGACGATGAACGCCGCTACGACACCGAGAGTGAGTGCGGCGCTCGTCGCGGCGGTTGTCGGCATGTTCACGCCGTAGCCCGCGACGATCTGCAGGAGCAGCCACGCCACGGCGCTGGACAGCGAGGCCTGGCAGGAGGCTGAGACCGTCCTCCGTAGCACCGCGCCCACCCCCGTCGCCGTCGTGTGCCGTCGTGTGCCGTTCACATCATGTTACGCGAAACCACGCAGCGCTACCTGCTTGGTGTGCTGCGTGGTTTCGCGTTGTCCGACGTTTCCGGCGCGCCTAGCGTCGTTGCACGGACCAAGAGAAGAAGAGGAAGGGGACTGCGATGACGCTGCTCGTTGAGCCGTACAACCTCGCGAACAATGCGGCGACCGCGCTGGATACGAGCGTCGAGGTGGTCAGTGCGGCGTTGCGCCTCGTCTACGAGCACCACCCGGACCAGGTCCCTGACGCCTGGGAGCCCGTGCAGGACTTCCTGCGCAGCATGGCGGGCCTGGATGAGGCGCAGGCGAGCGGCCTCGTCGGCCTGTTGCAGGCGGCCGACGACGACATCCTGGCGCCGACCAACCCGCGCGTGGTCTTCGGGGAGCAGGCGCTGCGCGCGTACTTCTACCAGCCTGAAGCCGTGATCGTCCCGGAGGCCGGCCCGGACGAGGCGGCGGTGGAGTCCGCGAAGGACGAGCCGAACGACACCGGCGCCGCGGCCGGTGGATTGGTCGCAAAGGACACGAAGTGGATCGCGACCGGCAGCGAGATCTACCGGGTCGGCACGGACTACTACCTCAGCGAGGGCGTCCGGGTGTGGCAGGTCGTTCCCGGCGACGAGAGCGAGTTCCACGACGGGGTGACCTACTACGACGTGATGGGGCGGACAGTCCCGGTCGAGGGGCCCGCGCCGCGTCCGGGCGCGCTGTCCGAGGAGGAGATCCTCAGTGGCCTGACGGTCGGGGTGCAGGAGGTCGCGGGGATCGACCTGCTCTCCGATCGGGAGATCCAGATGATCATCACAGCGGTGATCGAGGAGACGGAGAGGCGGGAATATGTCTGAGACGACGTTCGGCTACCCCGACGACGGTGAGGACGACGACGAGCGGGATCGTGAGCGGGAGCGCAGGAACTACGAGAAGAACCGCGGCAAGAAGGAGGACGACGACGAGGAGGAGCGGGTCGAGGAGTACGAGGAGTTCGACGAGGGCACGGAGAAGCGGACCGCGACGACTGAGCTCGCCTCCGTCGTGCGCAGGTTCGCGAGCGAGGACCCCTCGGCCTTTCTCGGCATTCCGCGCGAAGGGCTCGCGACGGCGGTGACCCGGGGCCGCGGGCTCAAGGTCGCGTCCAAGGGCAGGTTCGCAGCCAAAAAGCACAAGAAGTCCACGACGCGGACGAAGGCCAGGCGCGGCGGATGGGACGACCCGCCGTCCGTCGACAAGCACAGCGCCGACGACTACGAGTCCATGATCGGCACGTCCGAGTACGAGGGGCTCGACGAGCACGGCGCGCGCGACCTGTTCAGGTTGTACGACCTCGACTGGGACCACATGGACTCCGAGACGTTCCGCGAGTGGATCGCGCGGATGAAGGTCAGTGACAGCCTCTGCACGGCCCTGTCGCCCGCATTCTTCGTCTACTGCTATCGCTGCATTGACAAGCTCTACCAGCACTCCTGGGTGCTCGCGGTCAAGGACGCCCAGGACACGCACGAGGGAACCGACTAGCCGGGCGGCTCCGCTTATATCTCCAACGGATAAAGGGAAGTCACTGTTCTGTAACACGGCGACGATCAGTGATCTGGTGATGTCACGCTGCGACAGCACTGGTCGCAGCACTCTGAGGATCTTGAATCCATGTTTGCAAGCAGCGCACGCCCTTCCCGTGGTCCCGTCCCCGTCCATCGTCGCCGCCCGATCCTGGGCGGCCTCGACCGAGTCTGCAGCGTGGTCGCGCTCGTCCCGGCGCGCAACGAGGAAGCCGGTGTGCTGAAGGCCCTGGAGTCCCTGGCGAACCAGTCGGCCCCGCCCGATCTGATCGTCGTCGTGGTGAACAACTCCACGGATCGCACCGAGTTGTACGCGCGGAGCTTCGCCGAGAGCCCGGACGTGCCGCCGACCAAAGTCCTGAATCTGCCCGACAACCCGCACAAGAAGGCCGGAGCGCTCAACTACGCCCTGTGGTGGATGCGCAACAACGCACGCGCGCGGCTTGCCGACGTGGCCGAGTTCATCATGGTGATGGACGCCGATACCGCGCTCCACCCCGAGTTCGTGGCCCGCGCGCGCCGGGTGATGATGGCGCGGCCAAGCCTGGGCGGCCTTTCCGCGGCGTGCCTGGGGCGCACCGGGCTGTGGAGCAATCCGTGGCAGCGGTACCTGACCGGAATGCAGATCATCGAGTACGGCAGGTACTCCTCCGCGCGCTTCCGCCGAAACATCCACACGATGTCCGGCGCCGGGTCGTTCTACCGGGCCGAGGCGCTGCAGAGCCTGCTGGACTGGCGCGGCGAGGTGTTCTGGGAGGACCACGCGAACCTGGTCGAGGACTACGAGACGACCCTGGCGCTGAAGGAGTCAGGGTGGCAGATCACCTCCAACCAGCTCTGTATCGCCTACACCGACCTGATGCCCACCATGCGTGAACTGTTCGCGCAGCGGGAGCGCTGGGCCCGCGGCACGGTGGACGCCCTGCGGCGACGGGGCTGCACGCGCCACACCTGGCCGTCCATCGCCACGCTCACGCTCGGCCTCGCCGGCTTCGCATACTCGCTGTTCTGGATCCCCGCCTCGATGAAGACGGCGACCTGGCACGGCTGGTCCTTCGACTGGCGCTACCTGTGGCTGCTGGCGTTCTGGTCCGCGTACCAGTCGATGGCGGTCAGGCACCTGGGCTGGAAGGCGATGGTGGTGGAAGCCATGGTCGTGCCCGAAGTCGTGTTCAACGCCCTCCGGAACTACTGGCTGCTCTCGTCGGTGGTCAAGTCGTATACGACCCGCGTTTCCGCATGGAAATAGCCGAGACAGGCACGAGACAAACAGGGGGACTCATGTACTTCAAAGGTGCGGCCGGCAGCGCCGCGCTCGGTGCGACGCTCTTGGCCGCCAACACGTCCGGGGTCTCGCACCTGATTCTCTCCGTCTGTCTGGTCCTCGTCGTCGGAACGTCGATCGCGTTCGTGGCCGCCGCGCGGCGCCGCAGAGCGGACCGGCGCAGTGCCGGCTGACCGGGGGATCTGAGCTTGAGATTTGAGGACGGCAAGATCTTTTGTGGTGCAGTCGTGTGATCGACTGGCAATAGGCACGGCCACCTGGCATTCTTCGGAGTTATCTAAGGACTCGAAGAAGGGCGGGTGGCCGTG
>Ga0307507_10001353_pt1 | contig 54853 bp, 16 predicted proteins | sample 7_EM_MG_FD_207223 | JGI IMG/M metagenome (GOLD analysis project Ga0307507, IMG submission 207223) | Populus trichocarpa ectomycorrhiza microbial communities from riparian zone in the Pacific Northwest, United States - 7_EM | ecosystem: Host-associated > Plants > Roots > Unclassified | place... | reverse complement strand
GTTGTCGTCTAGCTCTGGCGACGGTCGTCTGGTTCTAGCGACGGTTGTCTAGCTCTGGCGACAGTTGTCTAGTTCTGGCGACGGTTATCTGGTTCTGGTAACGGTCGTCTGGTTCTGGCGACGGTTGTCTGGTTTTAGCGACGGTCGTCTAGTTCTGGCGACGGTTGTCTGGTTCTAGCGACGGTCGTCTGGTTCTGGCGACGGTCGTCTGGCTCTAGCGACGGTCGTCTGGTTCTAGCGACGGTCGTCTAGCTCTGGCGACAGTTGTCTGGTTCTGGCGACGGTCGTCTGGCTCTGGCGACGGTCGTTTGGTTTTGGCAACAGTCGTCTGACTCTGGAGACGGTCGTCTGGTTCTGGCGACGGTTGTCTAGCTCTAGCGACGGTTGTCTGGTTTTAGCGACAGTTGTCTGGTTCTGGTGATAGTCGTCTAGCTCTGGCGACGGTCGTCTGGTTCTGGTAATGGTTGTCTGGTTTTAGCAATAGTCATCTAGTTCTAGCAACGGTCCTCTGCTGGCTGCCGTTCTAGTGCCTCCCTAGGTAGGGAGGATGTAAGAAAGGAAAGAAGGGTAAAAAATAAGGCGGCTATATAGGCAGAGACACGTGTAGACGCTATTAGGAATATAGCGGGGACCTAATATAGAGCTTTGTGTAGAGCCTCCGTATGTAGAGCTTCGCGTAGAGCCTTGTGCAGAGCCTCTATACATAGAGCTTCGTATAGAGCTTCGTGTAGAGCTTTATGTAGAGCCTCTATATGCAGAGCTTCGCGTAGAGCCTTATGTAGAGCTTCGTGTAGAGCTTTGTGTAGAGCTTTGTGTAGAGCCTCTGTACGCAGAGCCTCGCGTAGAGCCTTGTGCAGAGCCTCTATATATAAAGCTTCGTGTAGAGCTTTATGTAGAGCTTTATGCAGAGCTTCATGCAGAGCTTTGTGTAGAGCCTCTATACGCAGAGCTTCGTGTAGAGCTTTGTGTAGAGCTTTATATAGAGCCTTGTGTAGAGCCTTGTGTAGAGCCTCCAAGTAATAAAACTATATAAGATTGTATAAGATTATATTAGATAATATATAATAGTTAAATATATAGTATATAACTTTACCTTAATTGTATGTCAAGAAATATATAGTTACCTTTTAAAGTTGCTAAGTAGGTTAATTGCGTGTTAAGAAATATATAGTTAGCTTTTAAAGTTATTAAGTTAGTTAATTATATATTAAGTTAGTTGAATTACGTGTTAAGTTAGTTAATTGTATATTAAGTTAGTTAAATTGCGTGTTAAGTTAGTTAATTGCATATTAAGTTAGTTGAATTACGTGTTAAGTTGGTTAATTGCGTGTTAAGTTGGTTGAATTGCGTGTTAAGTTGGTTAATTGCATGTCAAGTTGGTTAAATTGCGTGTTAAGTTGGTTAATTGCGTATTAAGTTAGTTAATTACGTATCGAGTTGGTTAAATTGCATGTTAATTACACGAAACGCGAAAATTAAAGTCTACTTAAATCTCATCCTGCGAATATTTTCCCGATGAAGTATTTCAGTAAAGGTCGTCCTATTGATTATAGTATATAGCTATAAGCTTCGCTGTCTTCTGCTTGTTATATTAACGGCATATAAAACTGGTAGATAAAGTAAGCTAATATAATGTCCATTTACCTTACGGTTTGTATTGCTTTACTACTTTAAATGAGGGCGGCACTATGTTTTGGTTACTAGGTTCTTAAAGGATACCAGTAATATTAGTGTCTTAGGAGGACCCTAAAGCCATTTTCTTTATAAGAGGATGTATGGATAAAATATGCTGGATCTTAAAGGGTAGTAGGAGTATAAATACTACTCCTTATATTCTTGTAACGCTAAGGCTGAAGAGCGGAAATTCTTGGGTATGACTAAATTATAATTATATTAAAACTTATCTACAACCTAGGCTCTAAGGCGTGTGTCCTTCTCTAATATATTCTGTAGCGCTTGGTATTTGTTTGGTAATATACAAATACGCTTCCAAGTGTTGTCCTACAATTGGCCTTGGTAGTGTAGTTATATAAGGCTAAGCAGGCGGCGAATATGGTGAAAAAGAGGTTGTGGAGAAGAGGCGATAACTGTGGCTAGTAGAGAGATTGGTAGAGGTGTCACTAAGTTTTTAAGTACTAAAAGAGTTAGGCTTTCTTGCGGTAATAGGAGGAAGCTTAGCCAATATAGCAAATTATAATAATGCGCTGCCGGTGTTTATGACATTATTTAGATAAAGAGGCTTTAGGCTAAAGGGGCGCCTAAGCGGGTTAACTATAGGGTTAGTTATATAAGCGCCTATAAACAATTATATGGTCCTAAAACGAGCTAAACCTAACATGCTAAATATAGATATAGTTAACCCCTTTTTATAGCGGTTAATTGACCTGTTTTCTGAAAATAGGATCCAGTTCTTAGAACCAGATCTGGTTTTTAGAATTACGCCCTTTTTATAGTTATTAATTGGCCCATATCCTAAACCGGAATCGCTATATCCCTTAACACGGTAATTTGGGTCCTTAGGTTATTAATAAAAATTAACTAATTAGAAAAGCTGGGTTAATATAAATATCCAATTAAATCTAGTTGTAAATATAAGCGAATTTAGCAAAGAACCCTACTATATTAAGGGATAGTCTCCAGAATCGCTATTTAAGCCAGAACTAAAAATATTAGTCCTTATACTTACTCTTAGACACCAAGACTATTAAGCCGTTTAGCTTAATACTATAGCCGCTTGTAAAATCGGCTTCCCCTTTAACCGCGCCGCTGAGATTTTGCCGCCCTAGAAGCAGATCTCTTGGGTATATAGATATAAGAAGTAAGTTATAGGGTGGCTAACTTATCACTACTAAGTATATAAAGGCGGAGCTTACTATAATGCGAGTTTTTAACTTTAATCTAACGTACATATAAACGATAATAAGATACTCTTAATATGGAAGTAACTAGATAGAAAAACAATACCAAGCTAAGGAAATTTTAATTAATGCCTTAATTCTTAACGCCAAAAAAAAAAAAAAAAAAATTTTTAATTGCGAAAGTATTTTTTTATAAGAAATTTCTCATTTCTTTAGCTTTTTAGAGGCTCTATCTACAGTACAATCTAACCTTCTTTTGCGTGTCCCTTTTCTTAATAGATCTTCTAATTAATTATCTAGCGCCTCTCCTAGTTAGTCTCTTTACTTACTTCTCCAAGCTATCTCTATTATAACATCTTTAAGCGGTTTGTGTATCCTAGTATAATAATAGAGGTGACGTAGATTCTTAGTATAGAATAATACAAGTCTCTCATGCGGTATACCTATAGGTAAAACCTAGGTAGGATACTAGTATACTACTGCGACAGGACTAAATGTGGATACGATATATCTATATCTAGGGTTTTAGAGACGCTTTAAGTCCTTTATTATATAGCAAGTTGGCAACTATAATAAAAGATACTTTAGTTGTCTATCTAAAATTATAGCATTGGAAATTGTTAATGCTTTATATAGAGGAGCTAGAACTCCAAGAGAGGTTATAAGATTGGCTAAACCATTTTCTACTTAATTATTAGTATTGCTAAATAATATATAGGTGTTTTATAAATATACCTGGAGGTACCGGCGACACATATTTAGGACCTATGACTATATCCATCGGCTGGGATGAACCTTTAATATAGTTCTCTTTTAGTTAAGGCAAATTTATCTCGGTCTTGCTATTGTCCTCTATTAGCTTATATAAGCTTGCCTCTGCTTTACCGTAGCCTTCCAGTCCCTTAAGGTAATTAGGGTACATTTCCATATTCTCTTATATATCGCCCTTTGTATTGTCGTTGTTTTTGTAAGAATTGACCTTATTAGGTATTTAAGCAGGCGTATAAGGTATTAATTTTTGCATAGGGTTAAAAAGCTATAATTATTTCTTCCCCCTACTAGCAGATGCTATGTCTTTGTTATTGATGTAATTTTAGGATAATTTAAGGTTTCCAGCAAGTTGATAAACAGGTATGTTATCTTTAGGGCAATAGCATATCGTAATATTTCTATAAGCACTAGCTAAGGACCTATAGGTTATATTAGTAATATACCTAAGCTTAGTTAAGGTAATATATATAATGTCTGGTATTCCTATAAAGATCATAAGGGGCGTATAGTTAAGAGGTTAGGTTTAGAGGTAAGTCGATTTAATAGCATATAAGAACTAGGAGCACGACGTTTATATTCCATTTCTCTTTTAGGGCGGAGTTAGATAGAAGGTAGAAGGGAAAGGCGGAGTATACTAGCCGCCTTCTCCCACTTTATATAGTGTCTATAGTATAATATTCAGTGGCTGTAATTACTCTTAGCTTACGTATTGTCTGCGCCTGAGACTATAGGCGCCTGGAGTAATCTATAAGTAAGGCATTATTAGGAGTAGCTATTAGCTAAACTATTGCTAAATTTAAATAGCTAACAATCCTAACAGACGCTGTATGCCTTAGTAAGGTTTAGAAGCGTTTATATAAAGCTATAAACTAGAACTAGAAGTTAATAATAACCCCTAATAATGCCTCTCTTAGCAGGAATAGTATTATATAATCCACTTCTAACGCCCATCCTTCCCGGGGCAAGATACTGCCTAAGTAGTAGACTTATCCTAGCTAGTCAATCTTATATATTAACCCCCCATCTATGGCAAAGGAGCTGTTAGTGCCTATAGGGTGGTTTAATTAGCATTCTAGCTAAGCCCTTTATAAGCGCTCCGCCTTATACGAGCGGCAATTAACTCCTATTAATCTGCCTTGCGTTAGGGGAGATCTTTTACTTAAGGCGCTAAGTAGCCGGTACTTAGAGATCTATAGGCTTGTTCTATATCCTAATAACATTAACTACGATTTCTCCTTAAGTGGTATCCCTTAACCCTAAGTACCTATGAGCGCAGCGTCCCTGAATTGTCAGCCAGTAAGTAGGCGTTTATGGATAGAGAAACCGACTTTAGAGATAGCAACAGCAACATAGAGGCGTTAGCTGGTTAGGAAAGTGACTTTAGCAATAAGGATCAAGAATAGGACATAGAGATATTATATAACGGAGAAAATGGCTTTAGCACTAAAAATCAAGAAATAGGGGCAGATAGCAATAAAGAGATATCAAGCGACAAGGCCATATGGGCGACGGTTGGATATGGTGGCCTTGACTTTATAGTCTTAAATCTATAAGTAAAGGATAAAAATGCAAAGAAGAGTTCTAATAAAAGCTAGTAAAAGGGATAAAACTCTAGCCTCTTTTTATTTAGCCTATTATGAAATAAAACAATATTTTACTATTTCTACCAGAGTCTCTACCCGCTTAACTTATAGCGAGTTATAAAGTATTTGCAATAATCTATGCTTTTACTTAGATAATTTTATTTACTACCTTAAAAGCAATAATAGAAGGCAAATCTATGCTAACAACCCAGGATTTTTTGAATTTCTTATAGACCTAGGACACATGCTACCTTAGCAACTATTAGTCGTATTTAAGACTACGGTACTTATAGATTTATATCTTAAGGATATAAATATGTTTTTTTATAGTATTTTCTTTTTATTTAAATCATTTCTCTGCTTATAATATATAGCGGTTGTTCATCTATTCCGGTATAGTGGGAAGGGGTGGTTAGGTTACGCAAGAGGGCTTAAACTTATAGCTACGCTTATAGGGCTGTTTACATGGGAACCTCTCTAAGTATATATAAGGGGTCTTTATATGGGAACTTCTTCAATATTTCTAGATCTGGGACTTATATATTTCTTTTTTTTATAGTTCTGGTATTTTCCTAATATTTGCTTCCTATTCACATACTAGGCGTTAATAGAGGGCGCTAGGTCAGATTACCCTACTTATATAATCACTCTACTTGCATAATCACTCTACTTACATAATTGCCTAGCTTACATAATCACCCAGTTTATATAATCGCCTAGCTTATACGATTACCTAGCTTACAGAATTGCCCAGCTTCTATAAGTACTATACTTATACAGTTACCTAGCTCGCATAATTACCTAGCTTGTGGGACCGGCCAGCTCCTATAAATATCTAGCTTACACGATTACCTAGCTTACAGGATTGCCTAGCTCCTATAAGCACTATGCTCGCACGGTTACCTAGCTTATAGAATTAGCCAGCTCCCACAAGCATCTAGCTCGCACAATCACCCAGTTTATATAATTGCTTAGCTTGCATAATCGCCTAGCTCATAGGATTGCCCAGCTTCCACAAGCACTATGCTCGCACGGTTACCTAGCTTATAGGATTAGCCAGCTCCCACAAGCATTTAGCTCGCATAATTAAAGCTAAAGTTATTAAACCTATTAATATCCTATTTACATACTAGGCATTAATTAGAGGCGCTAGATTAGACTACTCTACTTATATAATTACCTAGCTTATAGGATCCCCTAGCTCCTATAAGCCCCTAGCTCCCACGACCTCCTAGCTTATAGAACTAAAGCTATAGCCGCTAAATCTGTTAAGATCCTAACTGTATATTTGGAGGACGCTACGCCTAACTACCTAGCTTGCTCTTTTTATAGAATTCCTTAATTAATCAATGGTGCCTGCCCGGAAAATATCTCTTAATGTCTTTCTATAATATAAATTTCTTATTACGCAAATCCACAAGGAGATTCTCTTCCTCAATTATCTATGCCGGCTCTTTGGCGCGAAGAATAATACCATAATGGCGCTAATATATACCCACTGTTCTCCCTAACAGGGCTTTTACAACATTATCCTATAATAAAACTATAAGTAACACCTGGGGAGCTAGCTCTATAAGGATTTTTTCTTCATCAGGTGTCCATGCGTTGGTTTTAGGCTTTGGCTCCCATAAGGCTTTATTTATAATAACAATCTTTAAAAAATGTTAGTAAAGCTATTAGAAGTTATATCTAAGAAAAGAAACTAACTAGCAATATACGCTAAAACTCTATATCCAGGTTATAGTGTTGTGAGCAGTCCTACGTGTTACTTAACCTAGTAAATATAAGTAACATATAGCCTTAGTAGGATAAGGTATAAGATATACATAGCTAGGTATATCTCTAAAATTTAAGCTAGCGAATGCGGCACCTATCTGGCAATATTTATAAATAGAAAACTGTCCTGCCTTAAATAGTATATAATAGCTTTCTCTTTATTTGTCCATTTACTACTTGCTCCAGCATTAACAAAAAGGCTATAATATTTCTGCTTATAACCCAATATTAGTCTGTCAAGCTTAGACAAAATACTATCCCAACCATTACTATCCTTAAAAGTTGTGTTTATTAACTTAAATTGTTACTCAATTAACCAAGACTTATATACGGATGCTAAGGGCTCGTTGTTTGTATAAGGGCCGGTCAAGTTATACTTTGTAAAGCGTTAGTAAAGCCTTACTAGGGAAAGGCTAACAATGTAAACTAACAGTCTGTATGGTCTCTAGAGAGCTAAATTAATTATTATTAAGTAGGTAATTAATGCTGGTAGCTCTGGATTAACTATTATTGGTAAGACCCTCGCTAGACTCTAAACTAGTCGCTCTCCTTAACTTATTAGGAACATCTATAAAGTAAGCTTCGTCATCTAAATCAATAGGTTTTATTAACATTGAAAATAATAGTAATGGATTGTATTACTAGAGTAATTAATTAAAGTGCATCTTGTATCAAAGCTGTAAGAGGTATAGTAGGAGCGTTAGCAGCAATTAAGAGAATATTCAGCGGAACGCATCTATTTAATAGAGTACTAGGCGGCTAATAAATTCAATAACACTACCAGTATAGCTCCCCCTTAATGCACAAGCGCTGCAATTTTAAAAATTTTAGGCGCATATACGTAAATTCACACTACAGTGCAAGCTGATTTATTCAGAGACTGGAGGACCAATTTTAATTATATACCAAAATCTCAACTCTAAGCTAGATATAAATAACTACTATTAAAGGTCCATAACATTAACAAGTTAATATAGCTAACTAAATTTAACGGAATACGGCAAGTCTTATAATAAAGCAGGGTAATTGTTATAGGCTTATAATAAAGAGCGAGATACAAAGCTAGAATAAGCCCCTTAGAATATAAAGAGAACCGGTAAACTAACCAGAGGCAAATATAGGGTTAGGGTACTCAGAGAGGCACTAAATAGTATTATTATACAGAAGGCGGAAGCGGAGACTAGTAGCATTAGCCGGTTTTATATCACTAGCGGTTAATTAGGTTGACGTGGTTAATATAGTTAATAGGGTCAATAGCCCTGTCTTAGTACTCGCCTAGCGACACCAAACTTCTCATTTTGACGCTACTATGTATAATAAGTCTTACCGCTAGGTCTAAAGCTAGTAATATATAGGCTGTTGCCGGATATTCTAAAACTTAATAGAAGCGGTTTCTGGTAAGTAGGGATATAAGCACAGCCTTAACTTTTAATAATAAAGATCGGTAGACACTTACATAAAAGAAAGCTAAACAACTTCGCTTATTATATCTAATACGCTCTACTTGGTTTAAGATTCCTATAGATAAATAGAAGGAGCTTTTAGAGTGTTTAAACAACCTATTAGCGGCCGAGAATATACCTAAGGTAGCTACTAAAGTCCTTAATTAGCGCATAGTATAAGCCGTTAGAAAAGCCTATTGTTAGTTTTATTATATTACGGCTAGGACACTTATACTAATTTATATTTAGCTTTATTAAATATAGTATCTAGAGAGGAAGCAAGCGAATTGACTAATTAACCCTAGGTATTAACTAAGCCATATAACCCTGTAAGAGATATGGGACGAGTGACCTATATATTATAGACCCTACAAGGCGTAAGAGTGGGACTAATAGAGGGATATCACTTAGAAAAGTTATTTTAGTATTCTAAGTAGCTTATATATTAACGCTAGCAGCGCCCCCGCTTCTAAGTCTTCTTACTTAAGGAGGCTTATTTATACCGGACTTTATTAAAGAGATTAGGCTTCTAAAGGGTTAACAGGAAGGCAAGAAACCAGATAGAAAACGTTTATATTAGTATTAGTCTATACCTAGTGTTAAGACCGATACTATAGAAACCGGCAAATCTACTTGGCGATCTTAACTATTAGGTATTTTTGTTCCCTAAGCCGTTTCTCAAGCCTATTAATCCCTTAAAAATCTCATTTTCTCTAATAAGAAGCCTTTACGCCGTACTAATAACGCCTCTTATTATATAAGGCATCCCTTTAGCATATATATAGGCCGTAGTCTTTAATATATCAATTACTGATCCTTCTAAACCACGCTAAGATATATAAGCGGTTATCCTTACTAAGGATAATACGCACGCCTAGAATTGTTAGAAACCCGCTATAGATATATTTATGCTGGCTTCTCACCTAATTTAGAGCTTTAGATAAAGTAGCCTTCTACTATATTACCTATAGTCACATCCTATCCCAAATTTAAATAAATCAATATTGCTATTCGCCTAGTCCACCTTATCTTAATAGAGAAGCTAGACGTAGTGTCTATAACTATAGTTTGAAATTTAGGTATAAAGATTATAGAGGAACCTTCTAATCAACTAATTGTTTGTTTATGCTCTACTTCTAAGCAAAGGCAATATACTAATTATTTTATAAAATAGACCTAAGAATACGTATATGTATATCTAAGGTGTCCATATAAAAGCATATATAGGAACGATTGGTTCCGTTATAATAATTCTTAGCACTTCTAGATAGCTATATGGGTATACCTATAAAAAACGGCGACTGGCTAATGATATCTGGACCTAAGCTATAATACGCAATGCTTTAAGCAGCATCTTTAAATATATAAGGGTACCGTTCCTTCTAAGGATATTAAGTTATCTTATATAGGCCGGAATAGCCAATTCTAATATTAGTATGGCTTCTGCGCGTAACTGTAGAAATTAGAGACAGTGCGTAATAAGGCTTAGTATAAGCGTGCTAAGCATATCCTTAATCATTTTAATAGAGGATGTACTCTTGGCGATTAGTAGTATTTAGAGTCAAAAGGATATAAGGGTAAAGTTAAACAGAATAACTCTTAGCTTCTATCTACCGTACTTTTACAGTCTTAGTTTCTAGATTATAGTGGCAAATATTATAGGGTTCATAATTTTATAAAATATAGTTTATATTAGATTCTAAGGTCTTATCACCCAAACTTTATAACTATGATTTATCTATTGACTTATCAACGCCTAATAAGTAAGTAGTCCGTATATAAACACTAGTTTCAAAATAATATATGCCTATATAGATTCCATTAATTAATTACCTACTATATTGTAAAATACGGTTCTTTAGAAAGGATAAGTGCTAGCTACCTTATACCAAGTAACTTAACTCCTAAAATTAAGCGTATATATTAAATTACTATAAAATTAAAAGCTTTATATTTCTTAGCACGAGCGTTAAATTTTAGCTCGATTGATTAGTTAGTTCTTATCAATAACCATTAAACGCAAATTAACTGGTTAGGGGATAAGTGTAGTTTTAACATAAAATGCTCTTAACTAATCGCCACAAACGCTATAACGGATACTACCCTAGCCTAAGTACTAGCGCAAAGAAGCGGATACTTAAACGGCTTTAAATATAAGAGTTTCCATCTTTAATCCTATTACTTTCCTGCAATTTATAATTCCAAAAACCTATACATTCCGATAAAGATATTACCGTAAACATTATAACGCATACCCACTACCTTATATTAGCGGATTTCTTTAGAGGTTAGATAATTTACTTACTAAAAGGTAATAATCCGTCTAAGGCAAGGCAAGGAGAATTATACTTGCTATAGCTGGAAAAAAGCTAATAGTTGCGCCAAGTATAATTATCCACAATGCTTTATCCGACTAGATTTGTTTTACTATAACCCAAGAAGATATATTGTAGTAATATATATGCCACTCCAACTCTATAACGAGCTAAGCTGTAGTAAATAGAACCTACACTAAGACGCATCCTAAAGCTGTCAAGACGCGTACTAAAAATCGGCTTGATATTAAGAATGATAGCACTATACTAGAAGGCTAGAGTAGGGAAGGGAATAAAATAGCAATGATGAGCACCTAGCGTGCCAGGCGGGGGTTTTGGTAGTATTGCTTATAGGAGTTCTATAAACTTATAACCTAGTTCCCTATTAGTAGATTCCTTTAATATAGTGGCCTTATAAACCTGGATAACTAATGCAAGTAATAATAGAGACTCTAGCAACTAAGTTATTGGCTATAATAGGTCTTAGGGCGGGTAGACTTTCTAGAGCTTTTTATACCGCTAAATAAGAACCCTAATAACAAGCTTAGGAAAAACGAAAAGGAGAAGCACCTAAAGCAAAAGATGCTCCTAGAAGTGACTTGGCTTATAGTACCAATAAAGTATAATACGGAACAGTATAAGGCAATAAAAGAACTGTGTATAGGAATACGTAGCGTAGGCAAACTAATAATCGTGCATTATTACAACCGAAATAACTAAGAGCGGTAAAGGGAGAAGGCAACTATATCTTTAGCCTAGCCAACCTGCCGCCCTTATATCCACGCTAGCGATACCAGAACTTGTAGGAAAGTGGCCTTAGATATCCTATTACAACTTATAGAAGAACTAATATAATATTAGAAATACTTTTCTAGGGGGTTAAATACTATCTCCTAAGGTAAACAAAGTTAGTATAAGACTGTAGATGTGTTGGGGTAGGCGGGATAGGCTGACTTTAGGGGGTAGGGGGGAGGCGTTTTGCGTAGTAACTAAATCCTAGACGTAGCGCACCGCGACTACCAAATTATAAACGCCTCCGCACCGTGACCGCTAAACCATAGACGCCTTCGCACCGCGACCACCAAATTATGGATATACTGAAAATTAGAGCCGCCACTTACAATTAACATGGTAATTACCACCTCTTTTAGCTAAGTATATTTAAATCTAAACCTAAGCTTTAATATAGTCGTTATCTCTTAATCAAAGATCGAATAAGCCAGTAATTATAAATAAGGATTAAAATCTGTAAGCAAATATCTAAGTAATACTAAGTTATAACTAAATCTGGCGTATAAAACTTTGTAACGTCCAGGAAACACTAATCGATACTAGTTAAAGACATAGTTGGATAGCTGCTATTAAGTGGGAAAGGTTATATAAAAACAAGCCACTACCTTACCCCTAAGCAGTCGAATTAGAAGAGAAAATTTATACTAGAGGTAAGTATCCCAGAAATAAAGACTATCCCTCTAAATATATCAGTATATAACGAGTCCCGCTTAACCTCCAATCCTTTTTATAAGTCGGGCGTAAGGCTTAGAGGCTAGGTTTAATCAATGGTTGCCTTATATATATAAGAGCTATCCGCCTTTTTAGGTGCACTATTAGGCTAACTTATATTTTAAGTGTATATATACAGAGTAGACGCAATAATAGATTTGGTGTTTTTTAGTTATTAAGCCTCTATTATACCAATACCCTAGATTAACTAGACACACCATAGAACTAAAACAAGGTCAATAATATGCATATAGCTAAATAATTACGGAATACTAAGCTAATTATTAGAAAATGCTATTCTAAATAGTAATAAATAACTCCGCTGCGAATGTTTTCCAGTAGTCAGATATAATACGCTAGGTGGTTATATACCTAGCACATAGTGACAAGAACCAAGAGTATATTGCTAAATATATAATATATAGGGAGCGCCTTATTATTAGATAAATATAAGTTTTATTAGGGTATAGGTTATTTCTTAATTAAATTTTGCTCTTGTTTACGTGTTTAGTTTTCCGGTTCTCTTAGCATTAGTAAGGCAACTAGCCCCAAATTTAAATCGCGTTATATAAAGGTTAAGATTTTCTCTAAGTTAAAGACATAAGTTCTCTTGCCCTTAAAGTCCATAGATATTAAGAGGAGTGGTTACTGGACCTATTCGACAAGAACTCTGCCTATTTTGTCTTACAGCTTCTATAAGATCAAGGCATTATAGTCCTTAAAGGTGCAACCGATGCCATTCTAAAGTGGCCGCAAATTAACGAGAATAAGGTTATGCCAGTTTTCTTTCCTTTAAGGAAAAAAAGCTCTGCTTGCTAATACCTTTAAAGTTTATAAATGCCCTTATTAGTTCTACTAGGGACGGTTATTTCTAAGTCTTATACATTAAAGAATACGATTTCCCTTAATATACCCTACTTATAATTGGATAATTGCCAGATTGGAAACAGCTAGCTAATAACAACAACATTATCGCCATTAGTTGCTATCACCTTAGAGAAGACATTAATTAGAGATAGATTATACAGTACAACCTAGCCCTTTAAAAGGAAGAGACTAATAGAATGTCTATTATTAAAGCATGCGGAGGGGATATGTAAGTAATTACGCCCACTAATTAAGCCAGCTCTCATTAAAATTAGTATTATTTAGAATGGATAGCTAAGATAATTAAGTCCAACTCCTACTATCAGAGAAGGGAAAGCAGTAGTAGTTTATTATATATAGAATGGGAATAGGCCTACTTAATAAGTAGCAAGATGCAACTAGTTTGTGTTATTTAAGATATATTTTATCCAATCTCTTTACTAAGAGTCCTAAAGCTGTGCCTATTAACCCTAGCCCGCTCTAAACATAAGATCCTTAAAGGGAATATTAGTGGCGTAAGGTTTTATCCTAAATTCAAAAATCTCCTTACTATAACCCCCCGGTTCGCCTGCCGGAAACTCTATATATAGAGCTATATATCTAAAATCCCCTTTAGCACTTAGTAACCCTAACCTAAAGTCCCTTCTAGCTTTAGGTTTAATAGGGGGATTAGTATATAGATCTATAGTAAATCTAAAACCCTCTTTAGCAGCGCTTAGTGCTATAGAGAACTTAAATACCCTTTTACCTTCTTGTGGTTTAGATTTAATCGCATATAGCGCAGTACTTGGTACTATAGTGAATTCAAAGTCTTCTCCTGTAAAAGACGTTAGAATAGGCATCTAAGTACTATCTTTGGCTTTTAAAGTTAAGGGGCCCATTTTAGCGCTTGGAGAAATGGATTCTCCTTAGCCATAGCCATTAAAGCTAGGTTTTGGCGAGTCTGTATAAGGTATATAAATAGTAGAGTCTTTTATTTATTTTATTTAATTACTAGCCTCCACTAGTTACAAGTCTATATCTCTATAAGTATTTCTAAAATAATATGATCTTGCGATATACTCTTCTTAATATACGTTATAAATGGTGTAAATATTTAAGTCCGTAATAAAGCTTCTATACTATAGGCTTTCCGTTTATGTTTAAAAAGACCAGTAGGAGAGTTAAATTAGTGGCTATATAGTAGACACGTATTCTAGTTAAGATAACACTTTAGAATCTTATGCCTAAACCCCTCTAAAGTTTTAATATGCTTATGATACAAATCTAGACGCTAGTAACTTCTGTTATAATCTTTAATAGGATACTCCCACTCTCCTTTTAACTTTAAGGGTCGAAAATGTCTAGCTCCCACATAATGCTTAAGGGCAAGAATGCGACTGGTAATGGCCCCAATAAAGGCGACTTTATCCACTTATATTATAGGCGATAGCCTAAACATCTCCTCTAAAGCACTAACTCGCGTATTAAGATCTTTATATAATATAAACAAACGGTATAATTGTAGGTTAGCATCTTTTCTCTTTAACGGATATTGATATTTAGCAGGTTAGGGGTAAGGTAGAGATATTCCTACTGATACATTTATTAAATACATTAGTTTCTTTGTAAATGTTAGTGTATATACTATCTGTAATATATAAAGAGCTACTTACCGCTATCCCGTTTAAAGCTATCGGATATATTTAATAGGCGGGTAGTTAGTAGAACGTTATAAGTATATATGCCGAGGTTTACCTAGCTTACGTCTAAGTCTTAGGGGCCGTTCTAAAGCAAGTTTCGTTCGGGCTGGATATACATAATAACTATTACTTATTGCTAGGTTTGGAATATATTAAATACTTTATTAGAGATAGTTTGGTTTCTCCACCCTAAATGCTTATTTATAGTATATTCACGAAGAAGAGAGTTGTATACGCCCTTTGCTAGCAATGCGCAGCCCCCTTTACGTTTATTAAATTATTTCCACCTTTGCCTTTTTATGCATATTTAAGTAAGCCTCTCAGTTTAATGTGTCTTTGTAGTCGCTTAGAAGAAATTCTTATATAAGCTTCTTGGGCCTCTATATAGAGACCAATAGAGGCGCACTACAGTTTTTATTAAGCCTATATTCACTATAATAGAAAATTAGTTATACATTAATGGCTTAGGTATTTGCTCTTACATTGCAATAATATTTACCGGACATCTTTTCTATGTCTTCTAGTATTTCGTGCACCAAGCTCTTATAGTGTAGCGGAGATAAGTACACTTATAGTAAACCTATGTATAATCATACATTGCTAGTAGCAAATAGAAGGGAATGGATATTAAAGGATATCAAATAACAGTAATAAAATTGAGCATTTTATTCTTAAATAAAAAGGATCACCGATTAAAAGAGCGTATATTACTTTAAGCGTTGGAAAAGCAGGGTACCTAAGATCCCCGTTATACTAGAAATTGATAAAGTATTTATATAGGAGCTCGTATTACGTAATACTATATAGGGCCCTCTGGACAAACACTAGATAAGTAATAAGTACATCCCCTTTACCATCTCGAGCTACCAGAATCTATTACTAATACTGTTAAATCTAGTACGCATATCATAATTGGATTAGATCTTAATGCTAGTACTTATAGTACAGAGCGTCTATAATCTAGTGGTCCCAGTATAAAAGTGTCCATAATTTGGTGGTCGTAATATAAAGGCGTCTATAATTTAGTAGTTGCGGTGCAAAGGCGTCTAGGATTTAGTATCACTGTAAGCCACTAAACTATTTAGGGTTCCGCTATAATTTAGATAAGAGCTAATTAAGAAGCTAATATTATTTTTATCCCAAATATAATCTAAGCCAAATCGCGAGAGATCCTTAAGGCTAGATAACCCAAGCCTTATTCTATAAGCCTTCAACATAATCGTTTAATAGGCTTAGTAGGAGCTAATTGGATTCATCCCTAAAGCTTATTGCCTATTTAAGAAGATAAGCCGTCTTAAAACCAAAACAATTTAGAAGCATGTATACTCTAAATAATAGCAATAAGCACGACGCGTGTTCCCTATAAGTATCACAGGTGATTAATATAGCCCTTTTTCCTCGCTCGCTCCTTCTACCTACGCAGCGTTTCCTAGATATAGAACTCTTGAAAACTTCTAAAGGCTTAGCTTAGTAGTCCGCTCCCTAATAGTTTGTCTTTTTAACTTTTTATATTCTACTCTTCTACTATCTTCTATATATAATATTAGTGTTAGCGCCACGTTAATATGTGGAAACTTTATATCCCGCCTCCTCTTAATGGTCCACATCTTTAATTCTATATATTTCTGCATTTTAAGCTTCTTTAATATCGTATATAAACTCAGCCGTCTACTTTTAACCAATAACTGCCGCGATAGAATAGGAATAGGTAAGTAAAAGGATGCTCTGCCCTATAGTTACTAGAGTTAACAGTTTACCTATAAAAGGACAGCTACTAATTCGGAATATGCATATGTGTAACTATAAAAATTATACAAAAAGTTATTTTTAAGTGGGGCACTTAAACCGATACTAAAAATCCCGTAGGTCTCTACTCTATTTAACTATAGCGCATATTCCTAACTCTTATAGACGCTAAAGAGCCGACCTACTATTATAACAAATACCCTAAAACTTTCTCCTGAGGTAACCTCTTTAAGATATATAAGAGGCGTTATAAAACAAGGACTGTTGCCAGCTATAGTTAAGACTTGCAAATTTGAGTGCCAAGGAGAATAAGATCGTGCTTTTAATGCTCTTTAAAGAAACTTAAGTGTAATAGCGATGGCGCCAACCCTTGCTCAAAATACTCACTGGCGGGTTTACAATACGTTTATAAGAGGAGGCGTAACTAGGCGACTCTCCCAGAAGAATTAAAGGAGGCTAGAAAACTAATAGAAAAGATAGATAGGGGAATAACGGGAAATAAAGGGGATAAATTAATATAAGGAGTTCAGTTCCACTCCCTATTCTTAAATTTATCTACTATCCAATCTTCCTTAAAATCCTCGGCGATATTACCTAAATAACTGCATTACTTGGAACTAAATTTTCTCTTCAAAAGCATCTCTAGGTGCTGGTTTTGCTCAAGTCTAAGGTTCTCTAGAAAGACTGCAACATCACTATACAGGTGCGGCTACGTAAGGGATAAGCACTATAGCAATATAGAGTATGGTCAGGCTGCTTTAGGTTTTATACCTCCACTATAGATATACGACAATACTATATTACGTACCTCTTCTATTGCTTCTTAGCATTGTTCTTTAGTGCTTTTAGCTAATTTTAGTACGTATAAGCCCTCTATAATATACGTAAAACGTTAAATAAATATCTAACGTACTAGGAGAGTTCCCTCTACTAATAATAGAGGATGGTAAATTATTTCCTAAAAGACATTTTATTAATACTAATAATAGTAAAGTTATGTATTTCTAAGGTATCTTAAATATGCTAAAGCATTATATAATTACTCTTTATACTAGATCCTATTAGTTTAGGGAATATATTTTTATCTACCAAGCTTTATATAGTAGTATGTTTATTAGTTTTATTAATCTGCTTACTTAGTCAGCGAGTTATTAGCAGGGAATATACTATCTTTAAGACTTATAAAGTAATTAACCAAGAATCTAGTCAGTGCCCCTTTATCTAAAAAGTATACTTCAACTAGCTAATAATAAGAAGGTCAATAGCCAGAAAACCACTCTTAGAGGCGCAGGAATAGTGTAATTAGTGGGCTGGTACGCAGGAACAATACTATTTAACTTTACTTAATGTGGCTTGGAGGAATGCAGAGCCTTAACCTAAGCTATAGGAACACGTCCTCTAACTAAGCCTTAATTATATAACCTAACTGCTTCTAGGCGCTACGGTGCATACCCTACTACTTACCCTTTCTAGAACTTTAGAAGTTACACCAGTCCTTAGTCAAGTAACTAATGTTTAAAGCTCTAACTAATTAGCTAAATCCGTCGCAAATTAGACAAAGCTAATAACGACTTCTTAATGTATATATAGAGGCTCTAGAGCACGTTTAATAAAGCAGAGTTCTCATTCTTAATCGTCCTGTTTAACACTAAATTACTCTTTTAAATATTGCTTAAAACGCAGTTAAAACTAGAATTAGGAAAGAAAACTAACAAAATATATTATCTAAAAATATTCCGTTTGGCTTAGCGCAGCTTATAAATAGCGAGAAATATAGCGACTTAAAACTTATATGCTAGGGGCTGGAGTTTAAAGTCTATAAAGCAATTATATGCACCTAATCTCCTGTACTTACAGCTGCCTATAATGGAGGCTTTTAGGTAAAAGCTAACTAAATATCTAGTGGAATTAACCCTAACTAACTAACAGGTAGGAGGTGATAACTAATATTATAAATATTAACGAGTTCGATTCTGGCACCGTTAAGAGAATAATCCAATTCATATATAAAAGGGACTATAATAATGGCAAGGAGGAACAAGAATCTAATATTATAAGTATAGAAACGCTCGGCTAAGGTAAGGGATATATTTATACGCTAATCCAATTTATCCGTACTCAAACTTTAATCTATAAAATTAGAGGTAGCGCAACTTAATAACTCTAATGCCTTATCACTATCCAAACTAGATAATAGTGGTAGCGATAATAAAGACATAACGATATAGCCTATAACGACATGGCCAATAACGGCCAATATTACACTTCACCACGTCTATATTAATGCAATTGCCGATTACTATAATATACCATAGCTAAAAGAGCTTATGAATATAAAAATCCAATATATTCTAGGGACCAGCTGGTCTATAGATGGGTTCCCTAATGTTATTAAAAATATCTTTAGCCTAACAGGCAACTTAGCATTGCATAATATAATTACTTTAATAGCGGCCGAGCACATTAAAGAGCTTGTCAAGCTTAAGGACTTCGCAGAGCTAGATATTATAAGCGATTTCGCTATCGGTATTATATAAACAGCGATTACCATATCTAAGGAAATAGAGGAAAATTTTATATAGAAACTTCAAGTTGTTAAATCTCAGCTATAATAAACAGAATCACTACTTCAATCTGCTAAGGCAAGGTACACCGCGGCTGAGCGCAAAAGCAAAAATATTAATAACTGTTTTAATACCCTCTGCAAAACCAGGACCTGTTATAATATCAGTTATAGCGCCTAGTTTATATGTTATATTAAAAACAGCAGTTATCTATCTAACCCTAATTACCCTTATATACTTTGTTGCTTAAAGTGCCAGCGTTATATATAAGTAAAGATACATAGCTTAGGAGATTAGCTTAGGTAGAAAGTTATTATATAATACTTCTCTTCCTTTCTCTGTTTGGGTTAATCTAAGAAATTTAAATATATATCTCGTCTATAGTCGGTCCATTAGATATTTTATAGCGACTGTATTATCCATCCCCTATTAGCCATCCCTTACTTTACCCTTTACCCTACCCTTTACCTTACCCTTTACCTTACCCTTTACCTTATCCTTTACCTTACCCTTTACTCTACCCTTTACTTCACCCTTTACTCTACCCTTTACCTTACTCTTACCTCACCCTTACCTTACCTATTACCCCTCGCCCCTCTAAACGAATTATAAAATCCCAGTCACTGTATCTATTCTATTAAATACTGGAATAGAATTGGATAATAATAGACTAAAATAAAATAAAAAGCGACAAAGAATAATAAGATAAGCGCGCAATGACTAGGAAAAGGTCCTATATATAAAGAACGTATGGTTCTAAATTTACTAGTTATATACCTTTCTATTAGTACTAGAGGGTCGGTATAGGATTCTTATATAGGTAAGGCGACTTACCTAGTAGTGCCTCTTAATCGGATGCCATACGCCATGTATAAGGGCTGCGTGATTTTTAAAATACTTAAGTCCTTTAATCCACTCTAAATAATAAGGATGCTTACAGTGGAACCCCTGCCTAAATACTCCTTCTATAACGTGATTATTGAGATGCTTCTATAGTGTATCCTTCTTCGCAAATGGGCGGGTCTGCCTTAGTGTCAAGAATTGGTTATCGCCGATGCAGATAAGGCAAATAAGATTAGTAAACGTTATAAAATATAGCAGCTGTATTATCTTAACACCCTCTTTCTTAATTAGGACCGCGCTCCACGTCTTATTAGGGTTTTTTTAGAAAGGAGAGTCTAAGCTAATCTATTCTTTCTGCCACTTTGCCTATTAATAGGTACCAGTATCGGTGTTACTTATACCTCTTTTTACGCCTATTATACTTTAGTCTACTTTAGACCTAAGTTAAAGTCTAATAGCCTTGCTTAGGATCCTATTCTGCCAGCTCTCTTATTAATTATAATACTTAACAAGATTACGGATAAACTTTATATAGAGTTTTATAGCGTGCCCTTCTTTGAGCTTGTTTAGCGGCTAAAATAGCAGTTTGGCAATAGCGGCACATTCGCGAAATTTATACTATACGGCTAAATAGGTAGGAATGTCTGTCCTAACGCTACCACTAAGCTGTCTTTTAATATTATAATTGTTAATAGTGTTATAAAAATTAAGAATAACCTAGTCCTCTTTTTGTTTGCGTAGGACGTTTGTAACACTATAAAGTTTACATCTGGCTTTATTATAATGGTTATATAGTTTTATTCCCTTCGCGGTGTTAATAGGGTAATATCCCCAGCTTCTAATCTTTTGCTTATATCTTTTTCGTTTCTTGCGAAGCTGTAGAATATTAGGGTGTTAATTAAGTTCTAACTGGAATTTAAGCTTCTACTTATTAGTTAGACCTATAGGGGCCCGCTCGTCCCTTAAGATCCCCATTCGTGCAGTATATTGGATAAGGTTGTCCTATAATAGAGTTTTAAAGTAGATTAACTGGAAATCGCGCTTAATTAAATTAGGTAAATAAAACCGTTAGTAGGTATTGCCGTAATAACCTATTATCTAATTTCGCTCTTCTGGAGTAAGGGCGCCTAGAAAGCTTGGTTAATAGATACACTTATATTAAATTAGACACTTACTATTTAATTTCCTTCCAGACGCTTATCGCAGCTGGTAAAGTTTAAGTAATTATTTAAACCCGGCCACTTGGCCTAACTACACATAGTAATCGCGGCATTTCTGGTAAGGGAATGCTTTGGTATCTAACACTCCCCTATAACTAGCCATCATCTTAATATCTTAAAAGATGGGTTGTTTCTCCATCTTCTTCTTAAACTTTACTTTAAGACTCTCTTTATTCGCTGGGATTTTAAGTCTAAAAATCTCTTCTAGTAAAGTATAATGGCGTTAAAATACATTATCTGCGATGGCAAGGCTTATAAGTGTGACGGCGCTGGGGCGCGTCACCTAGTCAGGGGTTCGCTTAGGGCTTGGCTTGTGTATTTAGACGTGGCCTCACCACTTCTCTTGCTCCTCACCTTGATATCTTCATAATACAGCATTCGTTCGCTTCATCTTGGAAGCATTTATTCAAGTCTTCGTTAAGACATTTGTTCAATAATTTAAGCCGTCACATTATATCAAGGTCCCCAGTCATATACAGGCTGTGGTATCTCAGGTCGTCCACAAGGACAGTAAACATCTCGTGCGAAGTCCTGTGGTGGCTGGGTTATAAGAAGCTTACTCCCTACACCGTACAGGCACCTACACCCTTATATTTCTTTTTGTTTTATTCTCTTCTCTCTATTAAACGGCCGCCTATGCTATGGGGAAGCACGTACCAGGTGATAACCTCTTTCCAACCGTACGACTCGCCGATCGACAACGACAAAGGTCCCTACGGATGTACGCGTCAAACGCGTATACCTATCAATGTGTCAACCGAGTGACGACAACAACGCGTCGAACGCGTATATCTATCAACAACCGACAACCAACCGACCAACCGACCGTACGTCTACGGACGCTTGCACCGTACTGCTACCCAAATAGTCCTTTTTAATGGATACTGAGCTACGTAAGCTGCGGTTTTGCGAGCTATAAGGAACAAAATCACTAGGACTACCTTTAACAACGCCATACCAATAGCCTACGGAGATCCTTTTCAACTAATACCAAGATACTGTCTGCGAGGAACAAAGTCAACTAATACTAAGCTGTGCAAGCTTCAAGGTTAAAATCGATTAGGACAAACCAACTAACCAATCATGCCGATATACCTACAATCCACCGACTACTAATTGTGCCAATACGCCTGCAATCCATATAACGCTAGCACCGTACTGCCATATACCAGACAACGATAGCGTCCTACACCTACTATCACAACAACAACAATAGCACCGCTATGCCTGCTATTACGATACTAATCACGCCGTTATGCCTGCGATCTACCAACCAACTAATAGACGAGCTCTGTGCTCGACTGACTATCACTGCCGCTGGTACCGTACTACCACTCAAACGGACAATCGCTGCTCCTGCCTGCAGCTAAACCAACACCTTGCTGCCTTCCTGCAGCACCGCAATCAACTCTACTGCTCTGCCTGCAGTACTACACTAACCCCTGCTGCCCCACCTACAGCAACAACTGTATACAAGATAGACAAGTATCTGGAGAATAAAGCCTAAGGGCAGGCTTTTTCAAAGGGGGGGGGTGATGTGACGGCGCTAGGGCGCGTCACCTAGTCAGGGGTTCGCTTAGGGCTTAGCTTATGTATTTAGACGTGGCCTCACCACTTCTCTTACTCCTCACCTTAATATCTTCGTAATACAGCATTCATTCGCTTCATCTTGGAAGCATTTATTCAAGTCTTCGTTAAGACATTTGTTCAATGGTTCGAGCCGTCACAATAAGATAGGATAGGATATAAAAAGCTAGGATGCTTTTAAGACGGAAAATAAACCTCTTACTATAGGTCTATTAGTGCTATTCGCGCCGTCTTTAATTAACGTCGCTATATACTATCTGCCTATACCACTAGAATTCTTAATATGCATAAGACTTATAAGGGCGATAGTTATGGTTTAATTAAAGTTTTTCATATCGCGAACTTTTAGGATTGTAATATGTTTATATAAAAGCGCTTTATTAGAGCCTCTTACGCTTAAACTTTTAATAAGAGCTTGGGGTCTTATTACCATAGCACTAAAAAGGAGGAGGATTACTTCTATTTAAACTCAAAAACAACTATAGCAAGGCTTCGCGTCTATTGTCTAATAGGTATTAATAATTGTATACAAGTCCTGCATATATATTGCATCCTTTTCTTTCTCCGACGTGTCTAGCTTGTATATTGGCGTTAAGTAGGTTGGAATCCACTATAATAAATTAGTCAAGTTTTTTTAAAAAATCGAAGATCGCCCTATATCTTATATATCAAGTTCTGCGCCATTGTTTATACTATGGCCTGCTATATCTATAAATTTATATAGTATTTATCTCTAGTATGCCTTAATCGCGCTTTCCTTCTTAATTCGAGAATTCTTTATGCGCCATTTAAGGTATGTTTTGAACGTATCGGCCGCGCACTGATAAAGGGCCTCGGTTGGGTTAGACTTAACTTTTAGGTAGAACCTAAATATAAATTATTAGTATTATAAGGTAAATTTTAGTTTAAATATAAACAGACTTTTCCTAATTCTAGAACTTATATTTAACAAGAGAAGTAGACTAGGGCTTCTATTTTAACTTCGATTTTCCTTAGTCCTTATAATACGCAATCCTCTGCCGTAAATATTCCCCCTTAAAATTGGTGTCTTCCCTAGCTCTAAAGTTAGAGCTTAAATCTAAGTCTAAAGCTGGCTTAGAATAAGATGGCTTGCCTAGTTTAAAGTCTAAGCTAGAGGCTAAATCTGTATTTCGCCATTTCTTGCTTTAAGAGGGCATGGTGGTTAAACGCGTAGTGTCTTAGTGCTTTAGCAGCTGCCAGTTGCCTATACGTAGAAGCTAGCTTAAGAGCGACTGCTATTAATAGGAACGCTAAAAAAGGCTCTATAGGAGATAGGCATTCTTAAGAGCGGGATAGGGTAAAAAAACCCTATAAGTAGAAACCTAGAAACCGAGTATTAAAGGTAAACGACATAATAGCAGGGGAAAATGCATACGTAGCAACTATAGAAAAAGGGTTAAAGGAGCGTAGTATAGAAGGGAGGTTTCGTCGTATAAGGGTAGTGCTTTTGGCGGAGGATAAGGATGAAGGTGGAAATTAGATTAGGTAGGCGGCGTTTATAGCTTCTTAAATAGTCGCCAAGGGACGTTTGGGGAGCTTTAAGAGGTGCGTTATAGGGCTGCACGCGCGCTTCTAGGTTTGGTGGGTAAGGGAGACCCTGCTACCCTTAGTATGCTTAGTACGTTGCAAAAGCAGCGACAGATATAGGTCTAAGTAAGGAGAAACAGCCTCCTAAAACGGGGGATAGGAACCTCTAAATCCGGCTGCGTCTTCCCCAACAACAAGATTCTAGTAGTAATAACTTTAGCAGTAGGTTATATAGAACTTTATTATTTCTTTAACCTAGCTAATTAAAGGGTTGTATTATTTTAGCTATCTATATCTAAGTATTATCTTATAATGCTTTAAAGGTGTTATAAATAAGGAAATATATTTAAGGTGTTCGCCTATCCGCAATTTTATAAAAGCGTAGTGCGTTAGTTTGCTATATATTAAGGGTTTACCATTAAAGCCTTATAGGCCTTAGGGCTTATTAAGTTTCTTTAAATTTAGGCGTTAAGTTTTTGCGTAGTTTATATTAATAAAGCCTATGCTAGTGGCTCCACTGTCTATAAAGATTTATACTTCCTTCTACTTTTTAAGTATTTAAATTTCGCCAAGTATATTAAGGGAGTTATGTTGTATATCAGCGCTAGAAGAGCCTAGATACTTACACTCCTCCACTTTTTATCCTAAGGCGCGACTTGGCCCTAGAATAATTTGTTTTCCAAGTTAACTAAAGACAAGATGCTTTATGGCGTCCAAGTATAATTTATAGAGTGGGTATAATTTAAGGAATAAGTACAGCTTAAAGAACGGGAGGAACTACAGCGGACCTTTTTAAAGGGGTAAGTTCGGTAATACTTTTAAATATATCCTTTTTTACTACATCTAAAGCATTCTCCATTTATGGCTTAAGTTCTTTATTTATTAGTTCCTAAGGGTATATAGAATTAAGCGGCATTAAGGTCCATAGGGTTATATATAGGGCTTTTAGGTTTTAGAGACAGATTATACTTTAGGGTATATACTAGGTTTGTGGTATTTTAAACATAAGGTATAGTTAACTTTAGAGAATAAGTCTACTTATTATATTAAAGGTCCTTATTAATTTATTAATATATTATAGCAAATTTGGATAGGTTTTTTAGTAGTTCCCTACCTACTAACTAGGCTCTAATTTCATTTAAGATAGCTTATTAAAGGGTAGCAACTCTAGCGGCTTTATTCCAATCCAGTTCGCTAATAAGGCCTAAAAATTCCAAAAAGAAGCTAGTAAAGTCTCAGTTTCGTTATTATAGGTTTTTAAGTTTAGTAATAGCTATATATTCGCGGCTAGCGTTATTATATATTTATTCTAGCAGAGAGATAAAGATTTTAAAATTAACAAAGGTGCCGTTATAGAAGAATAGATCTATAGTATATATAGCGTCTTTACTTAAACAAGATATTCTATAGCTAATCTTACTAGCTTTAATAAGGTATTAGTTATAGTTTATTAAAAGTTTAAGATGGAGCTTGGTTATAAAGGGATATAGGTTATTTTAATTTCTATTAAACATTGGAGGATTAGGGAGCTTTTTAGATTTTATAGTAAGTATTAAATTTATTACTGTTTAAATGCGAATAGGTTATAGGACCTAGTTATATAACCTATTTCACTTCTATTACTTAGACCACTTTCCATAGAGTATATAGAGGCCTATGTGGCCTACTTATTACGGACGCTTTAAGTACGATGTTACAACTACTTGGAGAAGAGTCGGCGGAAGCTAGTTGGTTAATACAGGCACGGTCTAGGATGGATCCGGTGGAACTATGTGACGAGGAATAGTAACCGAGGTCACGTAGTGTTAAACGTATTAACTATATTAAACAGAAGGGACGTTACGTTCAATACAGACAACACGCACCTCACATACAAGAGAGGATTTCTTAGGAGTATGGTTGTGTATTTAAAGGACCTCAGTCCCTACCGTAGCTAGTTCTCTCCTTGTAGTAAATCTTAGAATACAATTAGAGTTAATCTGTTAGGCAACTACTCCACCAGTTATTATTACGTTGTTATTTTGTTTATACCTATATACCCAGCCTAATAACAAAACCCACTGTAGTCTAAGCTACAAGGTTCCGTTACATATTCACTACCAAGGTTACGGTATTGGAACAAAATCGAACAATATGCCACCAAGAGCAGCACCAGTCATAACAGCGTCAACGGCAGCCACAACCTCAGGGCTAGGTGATACCAGTATGGACAAGGGGGATTCTTAAGTGGTTACGCGAGGTTAGTTACAGAAAATGGTTAATCACTTATAAGACAATAATAGGATACTTAAAGAACGCATTAATGGAATTAGAGCAGCAAAGATTAAGTTACCTTCAATTAAACAATTCTTAGGAAAGAAGTCGAAGCTTAAGGGATTTCTTACGCAGATACACTTTAAGGTAGTACAGAAAGGAGCGAAGTTAGCAATATCGTTAGATTAAGTAGCCTATACAGGATTATTCCTAACAGGGAGGGCACTTAAGTGGTTTAAGCCGTATCTTACGGAAATATAGGCCAATAGCATAACAACTACTAACCAAGATGTATGGTATATATTTACCAGTTGGAATGGGTTCGCAGAGCGACTAACGCAGATATTTAAAGACCTAGAAGCCATAACTATAGCGGAACAAAAGCTTTAGAACTTAGTACAACGCACTTTAGTAATTAAGTATATAACACAGTTTCAAACACTAGCTATATAGGTTAAGTGGAATAATAAGGCGCTTATAGCACAGTACAAACAGGGACTTAAGGCTAAAGTCCAGGACATAATCATCCTAATAGAAGATGCGGATACTCTAAGAGAGTTAATAGATTAGTTAATAAAGATTAATAATAGAATCTACCAAAGGGAACAAGCTAAAAGAGGGCAAGACAGAGTTCCATAGTTATATAAGGCGCAGAGTACGCAGCGACAAACATAGAGTCAAAAACTATGGAATGGCGTAAAGCCAATAGACCTAAGCGGTACCAAAGAGACCTAAAGATAGGAAAAGAAACCATAGAAACCCAAAGGTTGAGGATTAAGTAATTAAAGGACCTAGGAGCAGAGGCTAAACTAGGGATCTTAGTAGCAGAAGACGTTTAGGCGGACTCCATAGCAAGAAAGATAGTTTAAAGATAGAGCTTACATAAATTACGGAAAACAGGGTTATTTCGCCAGAGACTATAGAGGTGGTTAGAGTAACTATGTGGTAAAGGGAACCAGACCAGCAGACGGCATATACGTACAAAGGGATAACAGTGCACTGTAAGGAACAAAAGAATGTTCAATTAACAGTTTTGCGTATTGTTACAACAACGCATACTAAATTTATAAGGACGCTAAGTATGGCGCAAGCTATTAGCCATAAGAGCCAGAGTTAAGAGGACTTAAAGGAACCAAAGAGTTAGATAAAGAACAAGATCGACTCTACAAGCTAGATTAGGATATCATAGCAACATACAGACAAAGATCAGCAGTAATAACAATGGAGTTAGAGTACTCATTAATCACCAGTAATAAGGACGAAAAAGAGGCTAACTAGGAGCACTTAAACCTTAATAACGTAACAGAAGCAGAGACTAAGACCATCACCAAACAAGGTTTAGTAATAGATGTTATAACACCATTAGATACAATTTCCATTGCTTTACAAGATAATAGGAGCAACGTTTAAAAAAAACTAAGTAAGTAGACAACTACTAGTGCTAGCTCATCACTTAATAAAGGCAAAAGGCCACAGGCTTAAGATTCTCAAGAAAAGATAAGAGAAGCTTAAGATTCTTAAAGTAAGATAAAACACACCTAAGGACCCACAACAGACAAAAACTAATAGGAAAGGGCAGTAACTTAGTTTAGTAACAAACAAATAAGTATAGGACGCAAGTTTAAGAACTATAAGTTCGGAGAACAAATAAAAACGTTAGCAATCCTAGGTAAACACAGTGTTTAGCCTAAAGATTAAACAGTTAATACTAGGATTAAAAAGTAAGATAACTACAAAGATCTAGCTGCAAGACGCAGAAAACAAGAAACTATAGATAAGTTTAGAACAAGAATTATTACATAGCAAGAGTAGAAACTAGATAAGAGATTAGCTATACCAGGTTGTATAAGGGACAGAGCACCTATATAAAGAGTTACTAATAGGCCAAGTACAGGGACATCTAGGGCAAAGTGGTTAGACAAACTAGAACAAGAAAAGGATTTAAATATTCCAACTAGGTTTAAAAAAAGACATACTAAAGGATATTATAATATAGCAATAACAAGGTACTTTCTAATAGATAGACCATACACACTAAACCAGCTATACGGAAAGTGGTATAGGCAACAACACAACAACAAATAGGAAGATTTTTATATGTGGCTAGACAAAAAAGTTATCCAAGACCAACCCATTACGGAAAAACGCATAAGTCATATTAAAGGAGTATTAATTATAATATTAAGAAACCTAGAAGAGAGGTCTAGGGACTAGAGAAGTAAACAACAAATCTTAATACCCGCAGCAGAGATACCAGTGGTTAGGTCGACTAGGTATAGGTTTAAACTTAAAAACAAAGACAAACTAAGAGTTAACCCAAAACATACAGCGTATTATATACTATTATAGATAGCTTGTGTGGATAACACGTGCAATATATATAGAGCACCTAAAGATAAGAACCGGAAGTACCTAGTAAGGATATATTAGGCACTAAAGGAAAAGCGGTTTAGGAACACTAAGTATATACATAGTTAGCACCTAGTAGAAGTACAAGGTTAAGGAGACTTAATACTTTAACTAGGAAGGTTCCTTACGGAAGAATACCTAGATAGATAATAGTGGTGGGAGTGCCCAGAGAACACTTATCTATAGCACGTAGAGGAAAAGAAATAAACTAAATATTAGCCAAAGTTGGACCAAGTATAAGCAGGATCAAGCAGCCAATAGTTAGGAAAAGGGGAGGCGCACGGAACCAGAGAGAACTAGTATTAGAGCCTTAGACCCTTAAAGGAATTTAAGGACAATACCTAAATTTAAAAGCTAAGTGGCAAGATCAGCAGTTTAAAGCGTTAGTAGATAGTAGAGCAACTAGGAACCACATATTACTAAAGACAGTAAAAAGGATAGGGTTACCATATAGATAGAAGGAACACCTATATCCACTTATAACAATTTTAGGAGATTAGATAGCCTATAGAGGAGGCATTATTAATCTTAAAATAGGACCTATTCAGATAACTATCAAAGGGAGACCAGTTAGAATGTCTTTTAATATCCTACTATTAGGACAGGACAAGGCGATACTAGGAATGCCTTAGTTACAAAAGTACAATCCAAAGATTAATTAGGTTATAGGTCAAGTCAATATTAAGGATATACAACAGCGTAAAGTGCGACAGTAAACCAAGTTGGTATAGTACCAAGTCAAAGCGATATACAAAGAGACTAAGTAAGGCTTAAGTTATATACCAAAAAGATACCACAAGTATAGTAAAAAGTTATGGTCACTAAAAAGTGAAAAGCTATCAGAGCATGCAGCTTAGGACTATAAAATAGAATTAGAAAAGGGAATAAGTCTAAAGTTCTTTCCAATCTATAAGCTTACTAAAACAGAGTCAGTAGCGCTTAAAGAGTTTATTTAGGAGAACTTACAAAAGGGATACATTAGACCGTTATAGTCATTAGTAGGATATCCAGTATTATTTATCCTAAAGAAAAACAGAAAACTCAGAATATGTATAGACTATAGACAGTTAAACAGCATTACCAGAAAGAATAGATATCCTTTACCCTTAATTAGCGAAATCTAAGACAGGATAGGCAACGCAAAGATCTTTACGAAGATAGATCTAAGGTGGGCGTACCACCAAATTAGAATCAAGGAAGGCAACAAGTAGAAAGCAGCCTTTAGGTTAAAGGAAGGACTATACAAACCATTAGTTATACAATTCGGGCTTATAAACGTACTAGTAATGTTCTAGAAGCAAATTAATAGTGTATTAGGAGAACACCTAGATGAATTTATTATAGCATACCTTAACAACATTATCATCTACTTAGAAAGCGAGGAAGAGCACAGGGAACACGTCAAATGGGTCTTAAGGAGACTACAAGAAGAACAGATGCCAGTAGCAATCAAGAAATATAAATTCTTTACCAAGAAGACCAATTTCATTAGATTTATTATTAAACTAGGCCAACTTAGTATAGATCCAAAAAAGATCAAGGCTATAGTAAATTAGCAGAAACTAAAGAACGTTACGTAGTTAAGATCGTTCCTAGGGTTTTGCAATTACTGTAGAAGGTTTATAGCGCAATAGTCACAGAATATTAAGCCATTTACATGGTTAACAAAGAAGGAAGAACCGTAGGCATAGGGAAAGGAGTAATAAGAACTATTTAAGAAAGTTAAAGAGTTGTTTACCTAGGAGCCAGTTCTTAAAGTCTATTAACTAGGTCTAAAGACGGTTGTAAAAACAGATATATTAAACTTTACACTAGGGGCGTGCTTCCTATAGAAGCATTAAGATAGACAGTACCCAGTAGCATACTATAGTCGGAAAATAACACTACCAGAGTTAAACTATAACATCTATAACAAAGAGTTATTAGGTATAGTTACAGCACTTAAGAAATAGAGAGCATTCTTACAAGGCATAGAGAAACTATTTATAGTTAAAACGGACTATAAGAACCTTACAGGATTCCTAATAACAAAGAAACTCAACCAAAGACAGGTCAGATGGGCGGAAATGCTTATAGAATACTATTTCGAAATTCAGTATACCAAGGGTATAGACAATGTACGAGCAGACGCTCTAAGCAAAAAGGCTAAACTATAGAGTAATAAAAAGCTGTCAGGAGCTTTATTGCGAAAGGATCAAGATAGATTAATTAGGTACAATTATCTAAAGATTACAGCGACTAAGGAAAGTCAGATCTATAAATCACTAAAAAGTAATTGGACATAGAAGATCTAAGAAGCATAGGTAGAGAATCCAGACTTAGAGCAATACATAAACAGAAAAGCAACGTATATGCCTAAGTCTATCGCAGAAGAATTTATTAAGGAATTCCACAAGGGAATAACATAAGGACATAATAGAGCTATAGGCTTAGTATTAAGGCTTTAAAAGGAGTATATTATTTAAGGAATCTAGGAACTAGCAAGATAAGTTATAAAGGAATATCTAGATTACCAAAGGAACAAACTAATAAGGCATAAGCTATACGGAGGGCTATAACCTATTAAGACACCAGGAAGACCATAGGAAGTTATATTATAGGACTTTATTATTAAGTTACTAAAGTCAAGAGATCCTATTATAGGACAAGATTATAACGCGATTTTAGTAATAATAGACAAGCTAACAAAGTAGGGATACTTTATAGTATGCACTAAAGAGATATTAGTAGAGGATATCACTAGAATCTATATAAAAGAAGTATTTATAAGATATAGAGTACCAAATAAAATTATATTAGATAGAGATCCAAGATTTATAGCAGCATTTTAGAAAGTATTTCTGGCAGAATAGGGAGTTCGCGTAGCAATATCTACAGCGTATTATCCGCAGACGGACAGACAAACGGAAAGACTAAACTAGACACTGGAATAGTATCTAAGGCACTATATTAATCACGCACAGAATAATTAGGTATCGCTATTACCAGTTATATAGTTTACATACAATACAACACCACAAGAAGGAATGGGGACATTACCATTTAAGGCAAACTACAGGTACGAGCCAAGAACATCGTTATCGCCACAATAAGCAAAAAAGACAAGTAGCACAGCTAAGTAAAGAATAGAGACGTTAATGAATCTTTATACAGACCTTAAAGAAACAGCTAAACTAGTACAAGAACAAATAAAAAGGTACTATAACGCTAAGAGATCTAAGGGACCAGATCTTAAGGAGGGGGATAAAGTGTAGCTACTATACAAAAATTTCAAGAGTTGATGACTAAGCAAGAAGTTGGACTATATCAGACTAGGACCTTTTAAAGTTAAGCAAAGAATTTTATTAGTTATATATAAGTTAAACCTACCAGCCAAAATGAAAATATACCCTATACAGCATATCGCAATGCTAGAGCTAGTATACGGGAATATTAAGCCACCAGTCTATAAGGCAGACATGTATAAAGAATAAGAGGAAGACAAATAGCAAGTTTTAAAGATTATTAGTCACAAAAATGTAGATAACAAAACATAGTATAAAGTAAAGTGGATAGGCTATAGTAAGACTACCTAGAAACCACTAAGCAACTTAAGAAACGCTATAGGAAAGGTATAGGAGTATTAGAAGAAAGTAGGTCAGGCAACATTAATAAAAAAGAATCGCCAAAAAATAAGTCACCTAAGGGGGACCCAAGAGGAGTAATTGCCGAGCTACTTAGAGTTGTTTCCCTTATAGGAGGAAAGCTAGTCCTTTTATTACCTAGCTTAGACAAACCCTATTAAATAAGTTTCCACTCCTTGGAACAGACCTTCTTACAGACACGTTTAAGACGTTAAAGATAAGCATAAGCCAAACATTAAGCTTTAAGAACGCGTACGGACTCTTCTAAGGTACGTTAAACCTTAAGTAGCGCAGAGGCTAGCTCATTATTAAGCTTCGTAGCAGCAGATTAAACATAAGACCCTATAACAAGTTACTTAGGGAACTCAAAGACTGTTAAAAGTTATAGGACGCATATACTTAGCGTCAGAGACAGAGCGAACGTCGCAGGACGATCAAACGTTTGCTTTAGTGCACTTAAAGCAAAAGGAGGGTTATTAAGACAAAGGACTTACCAACGCAATATAGACCAACCCCTCTTTCGCGCACCTTAAGCAAGGAATCGCCATCACTTCACCAAGCGATAGTATGGAGGAGACTATACAAAGGCGACGCTCAACCTAGAAAAGAAAAGAAGAAGCTTTAGGCATAATAAGTAAGGATATTAACCAGACTAATTAAACAGACATTACACCTCTAGTAGATAACTTGGAGATATTAGAAATCTTCAAGGACGAAGATAAAGAGGAGGGAGATAGTGTTACAGACGCTTTAAGTACAATATTACAACTACTTAGAGAAGAGTTGGCGGAAGCTAGTTAGTTAATACAGGCACAGTTTAGGATAGATCTAGTAGAACTATATAATAAGGAATAGTAACCAAGGTCACGTGGTATTAAACATATTAACTATATTAAACGGAAGGGACGTTATATTTAATATAGATAACACGCACCTTATGTACAAGAGAGGATTTCTTAGGAGTATAGTTGTGTATTTAAAGGATTTTAGTCCCTACCATAGCTAGTTCTCTCCTTATAGTAAATCTTAGAATACAATTAGAGTTAATCTATTGGGCAACCACTCCACCAGTTATTATTACGTTGTTGTTTTATTTGTACCTATATACCCAGCCCAATAACAGAACCCACCGTAGTCTAAGCTACAAGGTTCCGTTACACTACTTAATACAACTTAGTCACATCCACACCAAGCATACTAGTACTATATGTCTATAGTACTACGTGCCCCGTAAAAGACTTACCACCTAAAAGACGCTTTATATTACATAGAGTAATATAAATATTAATTAATAAGCGCTATAGATTAAAAGCGTACTCTAATAAGGGGCTCATTTTGAAGAGCTTCGTGTGTAAAGGTTATAAGATTTTATATACAAAGCATTAAATAGCTAACGAGGCTTATATACAAAATATCAAAGTAACCATAAAACGTCCTTAAATTCCTTATACCTACCTACCTTCCTTTACCCGCTTTAAAAGACACTCCTAGCGCCTAAAGGAGAGCGGTCGCGAAGCAGTTTTAAGCCTTAACTCGGTCTACCAAATTAATCGACCTACGTATGCCAGACGATCCTTTCCTTAACAGACTACGGGCCCTTAAGCAACGTAGTCCCTAAACAAGCAATATAAGCAAGCCTTAAAACACTCTTAATACCCTATAACTTCGTAGACCTTAAAGCCCCTATATACCCGCTACCTGCCACCCCTTATACCCTCTACCCATTCGCAAACCTACAATGCTCTTAGCAGAGTAGTTGCAGGGAACCCTAAATCCCTCCCTTTAAATATTACAACATATAGTTAATCTACACACCTACAAACGATTAACCTATCGCTCTACTTAACAGACTTCGGACCCGTGCCGGGGCCTTTACAGCTACACGTTCCTATACCCTTAGCGCCCCCAGTTTAATCCCGGGGGTAGCCCTCTATTACATTGCCAGGGAATATACACAAGAGGGTACTAGAGTTAGAGTTACGGAGTTACTAAATAAGCGGACGATAATTAATGTACAAATAGGCTTTTTAGGGAGATACGGGGAGGAGAGTAGAAAGGGAGAAAAAGGATGCAAGGGGTTATACGTTAATACAGTTAATATATAGGCCGTGACGAGTCGATATATAAATCGTAACAAGTCTGCGTTATAATTTATACGTTACGGTCTTATACGGACGCTGTACGGACTATAATAGGCTGAACTTTAAAGTGTTCCCAGTGTTTAAATGCAAATAGGTTATAGAACCCAGTTATATAACCTATTTCGCTTTTGTCACTTAGACCACTTTCTATAGAGTATATAGAGGCCTACATGGCCTACTTAATATAACTCAGTTACATCCACACCAAGCATACTAGCACTATATATCTATAGTGCTACATGCCCCGTGAAAGACTCACCACCTAGGAGACGCTTTATATTATACAGAGTGATACAAACAATTACAGATATAGGTTAAGCTACTATTACCGGCTTAGTATCCGTATTTAGTAGGCTAGGTTTAGATACGGTTACTTTAATCTTATTTATAGGCGTTATTATCAGGGTCTCTAATATAAGTGCCTTAACGTTGCGAAGTTCTTTGCGGAGTACTTCTATTAATTACTAATATTAGGCTTCCAGTGCAGCCCGCTACTAAGCTAGGGTATTTATAAAGGACTATTATATTATAGTTAACTGTTCCCTAACTAGGGATATAATACTTATAGTTATTAAAGCGGATTCGGGTTTGTTTGCCATTTTAATAGTAGTTATTTTAACGCAATATAATATAAGGGCGCGAAGAGGCTTTAGGGAAGATTTAAAGGAATAATATAAATTCTATCTAAATCTAAGGGTATATAGCTCTTGCAGAGTACAAGACATTGCGTAAAGAAGAGAAAGGAATATAGGAAACTTATAACTAAATATTTAGGGTCTTAGCAGTAAATATATTGTAACGGGACTAGCCTAGTTATAGTAGGAATGTCTTGGTAAAACACTCAATAGATAAAACTTAAAGCTTTGACCGAATTCTACCAAATTCTGCCAGCTTAATCGACTTCTACTAAGTTCTGCCAGATTAATCGAATACTACCAAAGTCTGTCTATATGCGTACGTGTGCACATATTGACCAAGACCCCTAAACTGTTTAATTATAAGATTCTCTTGTTATTCCTTTCTCTTCTTTACGCAACATCTTGTTCCTAGCAAGAGCTATATACCCTTAGATTTAGATAGAATTTATATTGTTCCTTTAAATATTTTCTAAAGCCTCTTCGCGCCCTTATATTACGTTGCGTTAAAAATAACTACTATTAAAATAGCAAACGACTTTAAATCCTACACGTTAACTACAAGCATTATAACCCTAGTTAGGGAATAGTTAACTACAATATAAGAAGCCTTTATAGATGCTTTAGCTTAGTAGCGGGCTGCACTAGAAGCCTAATATTAGCGATTAATGGAAATACTCCGCGAAGAACTCCGCAACGTTAATATACTTATAATGGAGACCCTAATAGTAACACCTATAAACAAAATTAAGATAACTGTATGCGAACCCGGCCTATTAAATACAAACCCTAAACTAGTAACAGTAGCCTAATTTATACCTATAACAAACCCAGTACCTACTGTAAAATTAGAAAAGCTTCCTAACCCTTTAATATTTAATAGAAATTAAAATAACCTACGTCCCTTTATAACTAAGCTCCGCCTTAAACTTTTAATAAACTATAACTAATACCCTACTAAAGCTAGCAAGATTAGCTATGGGATGTCTTAATTAAGTAAAGACGCTGCATAAACTATAGACCCATTCTTCTATAACGGCACCTTTATTAATTTTAAAATCTTTATCTCTTTATTAGAATGAACGTATAATAATGCTAGCTGTAAACATACTGCTATTACTAAACTTAAAAACCTATAATAATGGAATTAAGACTTTACTAGCTTCTTTTCGGAATTTTTAGGCCTTATTAGCGAACTAGATTGGAATAAAGCTGCTAAAGTTGCTGCTCTTTAATAAGCTATTTCGGATGAAATTAGAGTATAGTTAGTAGGTAGGGAACTGCTAAAGGACCTACCTAAATTTGCTATAATGTGTTAACGAATTAATAAGGACTTTTAATATAACAAATAAACTTATTCTCTAAAGCCAACCACGCCTTGTGTTTAAGACTTTACGAAACTAATATATACCCTAAAGCGCGACCCTTCTCCAAAACCTACGCACGACCCTATAGACCTTAACGCCACTTAATCCTACGCACCCTTAGGAACCAACAAACAAAGGACTTAAGCCACAAATAGAGAATGCTTTAGATGTGGCAAAAAAGGACATATTTAAAGGAATTACCAAACTTACCCTTTTAAAAAAGTCCGCCGTAGTTCCTCCTAGTCTTTAAATTGCACCCACTCCTTAAATCGCACTTATTCTTTAAACCATACTTACTCCTTAACTTGCACTTATTCTATAAATTATATTTAGTTGTTATAAAGCATCTTATACTTAGCTAACTTAGAAGATGAATTATCCTAGGGCCAAGTCGCGCCTTAGGATAAGAAGTGGAAGAGTATAAGTATTTAGGCTCTTCTAGCACTAATACACAACACAACTCCCTTAATATACTTAGCGGAATTTAAATACTTAGAAAATGGAAGGAGGTACAAATCCTTATAGATAGTAGAGCTACTAGTATAGGCTTTATTAATATAAACTACGCGAAAACCTAATACCTAAATTTAAAGAAACTTAATAAGCCCTAAGGCTTATAAGGCTTTAACGGCAAACCCTTAATATATGGCAAATTAACGCACTACGCTCTTATGAAAATGTGGATGGGTAAACACCTTAAATATGTTTCCCTATTTATAACACCCCTAAAGCAATATAAAATGATACTTGGATATAGATGGCTAAAATGGCACAACCCTTTAATTAGCTGGGTTAAAGAAATACTAAAATTCCGCATAACCTATTGCCGAAGTTATTGTTTAAAACACCACCTACCCTATAAACATGTATAAGACTATTCGAATTTAATATAATATAAATTGCCCTTACTATAAACCTTAAACCAATATAACAAAACTACGACTGCTAATTGCAGTAAAGAATGTGAAGATGATACATCAAAACCCCTTAAAATTTATATAATATAAGCCGCACCTTTTATTTTGTTAGCAAGAAAATGAGACCATAAAATCTTTACTATAACAATAGAAGACATTAAGAAGGCGCTAGAATTAAAGTAGTATGTTAACCCTTAACCTTTTATACCTAAGGAGTACCATAATCTAATCAACAAGTTTAAAAAACGATTTGCAGACTAGCTGCCCCCGCATTGGGATAAACATGATTTTAAGATAGAACTTAAACCTAGTACAACACCAAAGTTTGGTCTGCTATATGGTATATTATAAGAAGAACTGCTTATAATGCAATAATACCTTAATAAGCATCTAGAAAAAGGATTTATTTGCCCTAGTTAATCTCTATTCGCCTTACCTATATTATTCGTTAAAAAGCTAGGAGGAGGCTTAAGATTCTGTATTAATTACTAAGCCCTAAATGTAATTATGATTTAAAACTAATATCCAATCCCCTTAATCTAAGAGACGCTTGACCACCTGGCAAAGGCATAATATTTTATAAAGCTTAATATAGTTACTGCCTTTAATCGAATTCGTATCTAAGAAGGAGATAAGAAGTATACAGCCTTTTATATATAATGGGGACTCTTTAAATACCTAGTAATACCATTTAGTATAAAGAACGGTCCTAGTACATTTTAGTAATATATTAACAATACGCTCTATAAATTCCTTAATATATTTGTTACTGTGTATATTAATAATATCCTAATTTACTCGTCTTTGCTTTCTAAGTATTAAAAATATGTCCGAATGGTCCTTAAACGTTTGCAAGATATAGGTTTATAATGCGATATTAAGAAATACAAGTTTTATATATCTAAAGTTACATACCTAGGCCTAATTATATCCCGTAACGGAATTAAAATGGACCCTAAAAAGGTCGCTGCGATTATAAACTAGGGAAGCCCTAGTAACATATAAGACATTTAAAGATTCCTAGGATTTGTAAATTTCTACTACTAATTTATTAACTAGTTCTTGAAAATTGCCCAACTATTAGTAAACCTAATAAGAAAGAACATAAAATTTAAATAGACTGCCAGATATAAACAAGCTTTTAATAACTTAAAACAACACTTTATAACCACTCTAATTCTTGCCTACTTTAACCCTAACCTTAAATGTGTCGTCAAAATAGACTCGTCTAATCATGCCCTAGGGGGAGTGTTATTGCAATACGATAAGGACGGTAAGCTACATCCAGTAGCCTTTCTCTCTCAAAAGCTCGCCCCTGCCGAATTAAACTATAAGATATATAATAAGGAACTACTTGCAATTATTAGATGCTTTAAACAATGGCGTCTAGAACTTAAAGAATTATTATTTCTAATACGCGTGTTAACGGACTATAAAAACCTGTAGTACTTTATAACTATAAAGCAGTTAACGCAGCGCCAAATTCATTAGGCCGAATACCTCTTATAATTTGACTTTAAGATTATATACTAACTGGGCAAACTTAATTAGAAGCCTAATACATTAATATAATAATTACAAGATTTACCTGTAAACGCCTTAGATGAATGGATTACAAATTAATTACGGATTTTATTGCCCCCTAAACGCTTTAAGAAACTACGTCCTATATTCCTAAATACGGAACTTAATAGAAATAAATTAGAAATTAATAAATAGGAAATGGAAATTAATAAGCTAATAGAATACGAATACAAAAACAACGCATAGATAGCAGATATAATGAAAGCAATTTGAATAGGAAAACGACAGTATAAAGATATTACACTTACCAAATGCGAAATTCGTAATAATCGACTATACTATTAATAGAAGATGGTAGTTCCGAATTCCAAACCCTTATAATTTAAGATACTCGAATTTGTATATAATTCCCCTATAGCAGGACATCCTGGCCGTGCGAAAACTTATAAGATTATTTAACGAGCATACTACTAGCCTATAATACACGACTATATACGAAAATATGTTCGAGCCTATAGAATATACATGCATAGGAAGACCTCTTATGTAAAGAAGTAAGGAGTACTTTAACCATTACTAATTCTAATATAAAGATGGCGAGATATCTTAATTAACTTCGTAGTTAACTTGCCTAACAGTAACAGGTTTATGAATGTTATAGTAGTCGTTGACTATCTTATAAAAATGCGATATATGATTCCTATGGACTTAATTAATATAATATTAGTAGCCGAATATTTTGTTAAGCACGTCTTTAAGCTACACGGACTTCCTAATTTAATAATATCCAACTATAGAAGCTAGTTTATTTTAGACTTCTGGCAAGCTCTATATAAATAATTAAGTATTTAAATATAACTCTTAACTACATTTTATCTGGAGATAGATAGTTAAACTAAAATTGTAAACGTGATTATAGAATAATACCTATAAATATACTGCTCCTACCTGCAAGATAACTGGGAAAAATGGCTGCCTTTAGCTAAGTTTACTGCGAACAATACGATAAATATATTAATAGGCATAACGCCGTTCTATATAACCTACGGACAAGACCTCCGACTTAGATTTAAACTATAACCCAAAATTAACACAATAGGACCCATAATTAAATAAATTTAGTTAATTAACGCGCATAACTTCGCTAATTAAATAAAGCAGCTAATGGAACTATTACGAAGTAAATTAACGTACGCTTAAACGGTATAGGAATAGCATGCGAACAAAGGATAAGCCCCTATATGGGACTTTAAGGAAGGTAACATAGTTTACCTAAATATATAAAACCTAAAGACTTAATAGCCCTTAAAGAAACTTAATTGAAAGTTTATAGGCCTATACCAAATTAAGAAGAAATTGAGCCTGTATACTTATAAGCTTAGACTGCTGATTAAGATAAAAATACATCTAATGTTTTATATAAGCTTGCTATAACCCTTAAAAGACAAACCTATAACTCGTAAAGTGCCGCCGCTACCTCCCGTAATTGTTAACAACGGTAACGGTTCTTACTTTATTAACATAATTAACGATATGCGATAGAAAACATAATCTAAACAATTTAAACTTCTTGTTAAGTGGGAAGGATATAAAATACAAACCTAGGAGCTCTATAAGCAAGTTAAGACCAATGCGCCTTCCCTAGTAAAAGAATTCTATAAAGACCATCCTTCGCGGCCTACTCTAGCTAAATAGATATAATATAAAGGCAAACAACTACCACCTGACATAAATACACGAAACACAATAGTAGGAAACTCAAAATTAAAAAGAGCTTAAAGAATACCATAACGCTTATAACACGGTTATATAACGCGCAAGATATTAAGGAACTTTAACCAGCAGTTAAAGTTATCTAATTGGTTAGATTTGCCTTGCCAAGACCTACTACAAAGATGTTAGTTTGGCTTACCGCCTTCACTAAACTAATAGCAATTTTCTATCCCGGGGATGGAAAATCCTAATTGGTCCATTTAACGATTAGAACCAGCAAAACTCTACACCACCACCTAACATAAAATACGACATGATAAAATTGTATTATTTTAGACCTTTGGCCAAAGGGGGGGTACTGTAACGGGACTAGCCTAGTTATAGTAGGAATGTCTTAGTAAAACACTTAATAGATAGAACTTGAAGCTTTGACCGAATTCTGCCGAATTCTGCCAGCTTGATTGACTTCTGCTAAGTTTTGCCAGATTAATTAAATACTACCAAAGTCCGTCCGCGTGTGCACGTGCGTACGCATCGACCAAGACCCCTAAACTGTTTAATTGCAAGATTCTCTTGTTATTTCTTTCTCTTTTTTACGCAACGTCTTGTTTCTAGCAAGAGCTATATACCCTTAGATTTAGATAGAATTTATATTGTTCCTTCAAATCTTTCCCGAAGCCTCTTCGCGCCCTTATATATATAGGTATAAGCTCACGTGGATTTTAATAGGTTTTAACTAAATTCTATTACGTTAGTGGAATTTAGTGGAAACTAGTAGAAATCAATTAAGTTGGCGGAATTTAGCAGAATTCAATTAACTTGGCAGAATTTGGCAGAATTTAATTAAAGCATTGGAATTTATCTATTAAGTGTTTCACTGAGACATTTCTACTGTAACTGGGCTAGTCCCGTTACAATACCTTTGCCTTTGCCTTTACTATTAGCCCTAGCTACTAGCCTTAAAATAATATCCTCCTATATAAGCTTATATACTAATACTAACTAGCTTTACTAATATCTCTTACTAATAAAACTTGCCGCTACTAGCTTCTACTATTAAATCTTTAGTAAATATAAAATTATAAATATGGGAAAGATAGGGTATAATACACTTTCTATAGTATATAGCTATGTAGCTAAGATAATATAAACCAGCCTATTAAAGAGATAATATTATACCATAAGGATAACTGCCTATAGCTATAACTTAGAGCCAACTTCTATAACTATCTCCTAATACTTACACCCCTAAATACTATAATACTAAATAAGACGCCTACGCCTACGCCTACGCCTATGCCTATTATACCTACTATACCTTAGATACCTTAGATATCTTAAATACCTTAGAAACCTTAGGAACCTTGGAAACCTTAGAAACTAAAACCGCTTCTAAGCTATTACCTCCCTTTTATCTTTGCTATCGCCTTCCTTTACTTCTTTACCGTTATTACCTAGGCCTTACTAGCTATATACCCCCTAAAGATGCGTTACTATAACGCTGCATAGCCCCTAAAGATATGTTACCACAACTATAACAAGTCTATAGCTATTACGCTATAGACAATCTCTACTAACCAGTCTACAGCCATTACGCTATAAATAACCTCTACTAAGGTGTATAGTTATACTATAGATAGACCGCAGACAAGTCGCAGACGTAGATAATAATAACAACTACTATTACCGCAAACCTACTATTACCGTAGATGTACCGCTATTACCACAGTACCGCCATTACCGTAGACCTATCACTATTATAATAGACGTACTATAGGCTATTAGGCCATCGCATTATAGATAACTACTATACTATAGGCATACTATAGATGCACTAAGGGCAGTTATAGTAGGGACGAAAGGGGCTGGCCTATATTACTTTAGTATATAAAATATAAGGTATATAGGCAAATTAGTATTTATACCCTATACAGACAACCTTGTGAAATTTTTCCTAATAGGAGTGGGTTTATGTAGCGAGGTTCGCCTTTATAAAATACCTATTTTCTAAAATATAAATCTAGGACTAGTGTCGGAATATATGGACAGAAGTTACGTGGTTACGCGTCGTTGACGTGTCGTCGTCGTGTCTTTGATTAGTCATCCTTATGGTGACTAATTAACCCCCTACTTAGGCACCGCGATCCTTACGATCCTCTGCTTTCGACACCTATTAATAACAAGACAAATCTAGAGATTAATAGGCCATACAAGTGCACTTAGGTGATACCGACAATTAGTAAGTTATTTTTAGGGAGAGTACCTACTAATTACTAATTCCTTATTTCTTTAGCAAGAAAGAGGAATAAGGTATAGAATAAAACAGTTATATAGGGGTAATTAGTAGCTACTTTTAAGCTAGTAAGCTATACTGGTTCTCTTATTTTTATATGCAAAACTATATTAAAAATCTATCTTTTAGAGTGCTTTTTCTACGCTAGGAATGGTAGAATATAGTAGAAATAGATAAAAGAGCCAAGATTTCCTTAGTGCGATTTCTTTAGTATAAACTGAATATTAGCAAGCAAAATATTAGGACGAAAATACTAATAGCTATAGCACCTAATACTGGGCTAGAGTGTCCACTTAGCTACTAGTATATAATAAGCCGCCTAAGAAGGATTTACGTATATAAAACTATAGCACTATAGCCTAGAGACTGTATATGTAGTATTACATATAGTATAATATAACGGATATAAAATAAAATAAAATAAAATAAAATAAAATAAAAAAAACGCTTCTAAGCTGTATACCTTAGCTATTACTAAAAAGTATATACGCCTTAGTTCTATTATTACCGCCCCTATAACTAGCTTAACCTTAACCTTAACCTTAACCTTAACTTTAACCTCACCAGAAACCACTAGTTTTAGTACTTATAGTTTAAGACCTTATAGCGCGATTTTGTAGTAAAATATCTCCATTCTAATAGCTACGACTATAACTACTACTATAACTACTACTACTACTAGCAGTATAGTCGATTGCATAATTCCTATTATATACTGCTAGCGTGTATAGATAGAATAGGGACAGCTACTAGAAAGTAGCTAAAAATAGAGCTAGGATTTTTTTAGTGTAAACTAGATAATAGAGAGTAAAATATTAGAATAAAATACTAATAGCTAGCCTTCCCTAGCATTTAAAACGGGCTAGAGTATCTACTAGTTACTAGTATATATTAAGCTGCCTTAAAAGGATTTATATATATAGGACTCTAGCGCTATAGCCTAGAGGCTATATACGCAGTATTATGCATAGTATAATATAATAGATATAAAAAAAACAAAAAAAACAGGGAGCCTAGTTAGGGCTTATTAAATAAATTTATAGAAGATAAGAAAACTAGGAACCCTTGATTAGAGCGCTCTCTGCCTAGAAAATATATAATAGACTACTAATACTGGCTAAGCCATAAGACTGCAGCCTAGAAGGCTCTAAGACAGCGTTAGTACTACCCTTGTATATTTTGTATTTCTTACTACCTGTCTCTATTACCTGTACTTAATCTTATATATATATTATACCTAATTTCTATAGATTTACAATTAAGTTATTTACTTAATTCTCCTACACTGTAAAGCTTACAGTTATAACCCCAGATTATACCACCTGCTAACTAATTAAATACTACCTTATTTAAGAAGTTACTACTTTTACTACCTTTGTAAGCGTCTTAAACTTCTTTACTTATTAAGCAAACAGACAATTAAACCCAATAAATGTACCAGAACAAACTAATAAATTAAAACGTTAAAATAAGGTTTCGCTAAGACGCTAACCTAGACCCTGCTTAACCTATTAAAATTCTAAAAATAATAACCAATATAAGCAAATCTTTGTCTAAAATCAACCTTATTTTTAACTAGCCATCTAACTAGGTTTAATGGTTCTTTATTATTTAAGATACTGCTAAAATAAATAAGGTATAGCAGTATATTAACCTATCTAAGACAAAAGATAAGCTCCTAAAGTTAGAACCTCTAAAACAACCTATACCTACAGACGTACTTCCTGTAGCTATATTAATAGCACAGCTAGACCAAACCTAGCTTACTGCTTATAATTAAATCTATACAGAGTATAAGAACGACCTATATATACACTAGAAAAAAGAGTAGGCCATAAGTAATATTAGTAACTACATTGTTTAATTAACATCGGCATTCTACCTTCTACTTATTAACGGCCTTAATATAGTATATAAACGGCTTTAAGCACTTAAGAAAACACTAACCCTAACTACATTAGGTTAAAAGCATAACGTCCTTAATTAATACACGGCTCTTAAAGCCTATAACAAAAAGTAGAGCATTAAAAAATGGTTAAATAGCTAGAGGAACATCTATAAGTAGGCAGAATATAACGGGCGCTCCTAAAAGGTACATATTAGATAAGACAGATAAAGGTTTTACTAATGTCCCACTAATGTCCCAGAGGAGACATGGTTAGACAGACAAGGGGTAAAGGGTTTTACTAGTGTCTTAGAAGGATTATATAGGGAGCTGGTTCTCCTCTGGAGAAGAACTAGTGATTAGTCTCTAAATAGAAGAAGTTAGAAAGCATTTGTCCTTTATATATAAAGCTTGTTTTATCTTCTACTTACCTATAACTTTTATTCTATACTATTAATTAGATAATTATATATTCTAGTTAGACTGGCCTCTTATAATTTTAATCGCTTACAATCCTTTACGGAAGGAACGTACGGCTATTAATTAATAATAACGGGCCATACCTCCTTACCCCCTAAAATAACGCCTTTACCACAAGAGGCTGACAGAGTCTCCCTAAAGGAGCGCATCCCCTCTATTTATAAAGGAGTAGACTAGGAAGCTATAGCTAGTCTATCTAACCTTCTAAGACCCTTAGGAACAATTACCGCTAAGGAGTTATTAAAGCGGTCGCTATGCGAGACCCTATAAAAAACAAAGGAGTTGGAGATATAATTAAGATAAGCATATTAAGACTACTAAGGACAATTATAAGGATAATTAGGAGAAGTACAGATACCCTAGATACGAAGTGGACTTAAAGGGGTAACGCCATACTACGCTATAATATTAGAAAAACCTAAATTCCGTATAAAGGAACCTAATAAGTATAATAGTAATAGTCTTTAGAACTATAATTGTTTTATCCGTTAATATAAAATTAAGTTTTAGCTAGACCCAAAACGTTACTCTAATAAGTATAATTAGACACTAATTGCTTCTACCTTCCTACGTGGCACTATTAAGAGTTTATAAATACACTATAAGAAGAAACTTACTATACCCCTTAAATTTAGCAAACTTTAGTTCTAGTTAGTTAATTAGATCTAAGACCCTACTAATTAAGGGATAGATTACAACCAGTAATACTATAATACTAAATAGCAAGAAGGCTAGAGTGTAGTCTAGTTTATAAACTACTTGGAAGAACTAGAAGACAATAAACCCTACTTAGACCTATGGGATAACGCTATATAACTTCACTAGCTACTTGCCAAGTTATAACCTAAGATTTAACGGGCCATATAGGAGAAGGGCGAAATTCCTACCTCCTAAGAAAAGCTTATCTCTAAAGCTACTTAGATTAAAAACGCTAAAAAAGACTATTTAGGGAAGCGAAAGGAACAAGACGCTAATAATAAAGAGCGTAGAACTAGACCTAGCTTTAATAAAAGGGGCAGATTCTAACCTAACTACTCTATAAAAGGATAACGTGAGTAGGCTTTATAACCCTAGAGCAATGCTAGTTAACCCTAGAATAATAATAGGCAGAAACCATAGAATTAAGAGTTATACAGCTGTTATTACTATGGCAAGAAAGGCCATATTGTAAGGGCGTGAAGAGGCTTCGGGGAAGATTCGAAGGAACAATATAAATTCTATCTAAATCTAAGGGTATATAGCTTTTTAAGAGAACAAGACGTTGCGTAAAGAAGAGAAGGGAATAACCAGAGAATCTTATAATTAAATAGTTAGGGGTCTTGGTTGATGCGTGCGCACGTACGCACGTGGACGGACTTTAGTAGAATTTAATTGATCTGGCAGAACTTGGCAGAAGTTAATTAAGCTAGCAGAATTTGGCAGAATTTAGTTAAAGCATCAAGTTTATCTTGTTAAGTGTTTTACTAAGACATTCCTACTGTAACTAGGCTAGTCCCGTTATAGTACCCCCCCTTTGGCCAAAGGTTTAAAATAATTTAATTTGGTTAAGAATTTATAATTTTTTTTTTTTATTGCGTGTCGTATTTTCGCGTTAGGTGGCGGTCTTGGCAAGGCAGATCTGACCAATTAGACAACTTTAACCGCCGGTTAAAGTTCTTTAATATCTTGCGTGTTACGTAATCGCGTTACAAACGTTATAACTTATTTTAAGTTCTTTTCAAATTCAAGTTTCGTGTATTTGTGTTAGGTGGTAGTTGTTTGCCTTTATATCATGTCTATCCAGCCGGAGCAGGCCATAAAGGATGGTCCTTATGGAATTCTTTTACTAGGGAAGGCGCGTTGGCCTTAATCTAATTATAGGTTTCCTAGGTTTATATTTTATATCCTTTTTACTTAACAAGAAGTTTAAATTATTTAGATTATGGTTTCTATTATATATTGTTAATTAAGTCAATAAAGTAAGAACCGTTACCATTATTAACAATTATAGGAGGTGGCGGTGGTACTTTATAAGTTATAGGATCATCTTTTAAAGGTTGTAATAAGCTTATGTAAAACGTTGGGTGTATTTTTATCTCAGTTAGTAGTTTAAGCTTATAGGCATATAGGCTTAGTTTTTTCTTAATTTAGTATAGCCCCGCAAACTTCTAATTAAGTTTCTTTAAGGGCTGTTAAGTCTGTATGTTTTGTGTATTTAGGTAAGCTATGTTACCTTTCTTAAAGTCCTATACAGGAGCTCGTCCTTTATTTGTATACTATTTCTATACCGTTTAAGCGTACGTTAATTTACTTTATAATAGTTCCGTTAACTGCTTTATTTAATCAGCGAAGTTATATGCGTTAATTAACTGGATCCGTTTGATCGTGGGTTCTATTATATCGATTTCAGGTCGTGGTTTAAATCCAAGTTAAGGGTTTTATCCGTAGGTCGCGTAGAACGGCGTTACGCCTATTAATACATTTATCGTATTATTCGCAGTAAACTTAGCTAAAGGCAGCCATTTTTCCTAGTTATCTTGCAGGTAGGAGCAGTACATTTATAGGTATTGTTCCATAATTGCGTTTGTAATTTTAGTTTAACTATCTATCTCTAGATAAAACGCAGTCAAGAGTTATATTCAAATGCTTAATTGTTTGCATAGAGCTTGCTAGAAGTCTAAAACGAACTGGCTTTTATAGTTGGATATTATTAAGTTAGGAAGTCTGTGTAGCTTAAAGACATGCTTAATAAAACATTTGGCTACTAATATTGCATTAATTAAGTCTATGGGAATTATATGTCGCATTTTTATAAGGCGGTTAATAACTACTATAATATTCGTGAACCTATTACTGCTAGGCAAGTTGACTATAAAGTCAATCAAGATGTCGCGCCATCTTTGCATTAGAATTGGTAGCGGTTAAAGTACTCCTTACTTCTTTATATAAGAGGTCTTTCCACGCACGCATATCCTATATACTTAAACGTATTTTCGTACGTAGTCGTGCATTATAGGCTAGTAGTATACTCGTTAAACAATCTTATAGGTCTTTATATGGCTAGGATGCCCTGCTATAGGGGAGTTGTATACAAAATTGAGTATCTTAAATTATAAAGGTTTGGAATTTAGAACTACTATCTTCTATTAATAGTACAATTAATTGTTTTAAATTTTGTATTTAGCAAGTATAATGTCCTTATGCTATTATTTTCCTGTTTAAATTGCTTTTATTACATCTATTATCTATACGTTGTTCTTATATTTGTATTCTATTAGCTTATTAATTTCCATTTCCTATTTATTAACTTCTGATTCATTTCTATTAAGTTCCGCATCTAGGAATATAGGATGTAGCTTTTTAAAACATTTAGGGGGCAGTAAGATCTGTAATTAATTTATAATCCGTTTATCTAAAGCGTTCGCAGGTAGGTTCTATAATTATTATATTAATGCGTTAGGCTTCTAATTAAGTTTGCCTAGTTAGTATGTAATCTTAAAGTTAAATTATAAGAGGTATTCGGCCTAACGAATTTGGCGCTGCGTTAATTGTTTTATAGTTATAAAGTACTGCAGGTTCTTGTGGTCCATTAATACGCGTATTAGAAATAACGATTCTTTAAGTTTAGGACGCCATTATTTAAAGCATCTGATAATTACAAGCAGTTCCTTATTATATATCTCGTAGTTTGATTTAGTAGGGGCGAGTTTCTAAGAGAGGAAGGCTACTAGACGTAGCTCGCTGTTCTTATCGTATTGCGATAATACTCCTCCTAGTGTATAATTAGACGAATCTGTTTCGACAATGCATTTAAGGTTAGGGTCGAAGTGGGCGAGAATTGGAGTAGTTATAAAATAATGCTTTAGGTCGTTAAAAGCTTGTTTATATTTAGTGGTCCATTTAAATTTCATATTCTTTCTTGTTAGGTTTACTAATGGCTAGGCAATTTCCAAGAAGTGGTTAATAAATCGACGATAGAAGTTTACGAATTCTAGAAATCCTTAAACGTCTTATATATTGCTAGGGCTTCCCCAGTTTATAATCGCGGCAACTTTCTTAGGGTCTATTTTGATTCTATTGCGGGATATAATTAAGCCTAAGTATATAACCTTGGACGCGTGGAACTTGCATTTCTTAATATTACATTGTAAGCCCGTATCTTATAGGCATTTAAGAACCATTTTAACGTATTTCTAATGTTTAGAAAGCAAGGACGAGTAGATTAAGATATTATTAATATACATAGTAACGAATATATTAAGGAATTCACGAAGCGTATTATTAATATATTACTAAAATATACTGGGACTGTTTTTTACGCTGAATAGTATTACTAGGTATTTAAAGAGTCCCTATTATATATAAAAAGCTATATACTTCTTATCTCCTTTATGTATACGGATTTTATTAAAGGCAGTGACTATATTAAGCTTTGTAAAGTACCGTGCCTTTGCTAAATAGTTAAGCGTTTCTTAAATTAGGGGAATTGGATATTAGTTTTGAATTATAATTACGTTTAGAGCTTAATAATTAATATAAAATCTTAAGCCTCCTTCTAGCTTTTTAATGAATAGTACGGGTAAGGCGAATGGAGATTAACTAGGGCGAATAAATCCTTTTTCTAGATGCTTGTTAAGGTATTGTTATATTATAAGCAGTTCTTCTTATAACATACCATATAGCGGATTGAACTTTGGTATTATACTAGGCTTAAGTTCTATCTTAAAATTGTGCTTATCTTAGTGCGGGGCTAGTTGGTCTGCAAATTGTTTTTTAAACTTGTTAATTAGATCGTGGTACTCTTTGGGTATAAGAGGTTAAGGATTAATATACTATTTTGGTTTTAGTGCTTTCTTAATATCTTCTATAGTTATAGCAAAGATTTTATAATCTCGTCTTTTTGCTAATAAGATAAAGGGTGCGGCCTATATTATACAAATTTTAAGAGGTTTTAACGTAACATCTTTATATTCTTTACTGCAATTAGCAGTTGTAGCTTTATTATATTAGTTTAAGGTTTGTGGCAAGGGTAATTTATATTATTTTAAATTCGAATAGTTGTGTGTATGTTTATAGGGCAAATGGGTTTTTAAGTAATAACTTTAGCAGTAGGTTATACGGAACTTTAGTGTTTCTTTAACCTAGCTAATTAAAGGGTCGTGTTGTTTTAGCCATCTATGTCTAAGTATTATCTTATATTGCTTTAGGGGTGTTACAAATAGGGAAATATATTTAAGGTATTTGCCTATCCGCATTTTTATAAGAGCGTAGTGTGTTAATTCACTATGTATTAAGGGTTTGCCGTTAAAGCCTTATAGGCCTTAGGGCTTATTAAGTTTCTTTAAATTTAGGCATTAGGTTTTTGTATAGTTTATATTAATAAAGCCTATACTAGTAGCTCCGCTGTCTATAAGGATTTATACCTCCTTCCATTTTCTAAGTGTTTAAATTTCGCCAAGTATATTAAGGGAGTTGTGTTATATATTAGCGCTAGAAGAGCCTAGACACTTATACTCTTCCACTTCTTATCCTAAGGCGCGACTTAGCCCTAGGACAATTCGTTTTCTAAGTTAACTAAGGGTAAGATGCTTTATAATAACTAGGTATAATTTATAAAACAAGTACAAGTTAAGGAGTGAGTACGGCTTAAAGAACAAGTACAATTTGAGAAATAGGTGCGATTTAAAGACCAGGAGGAACTACGGCAGACTTTTTTAAAAGGGTAAGTTCGGCAATTCCTTTAAATATATCCTTTTCTACTATATCCAAAGCATTCTCTATTTACGGCTTAAGTTCTTTATTCGTTGGTTTCTAAGGGTGCATAGGATTAAGTGGCGTCAAGGTCTATAGGGTCGTGCGTAGGTTTCGGAGAAGGGTCGCGCTTTAGGGTATATATTGGTTTTATAGAGCTTTAAACACAAGGTGTGGTTGGCTTTAGAGAATAAGTCTATTTATTATATTAAAGGTCTTTATTAATTCGTTAACACATTATAGCAAATTTAGGTAGGTCCTTTGGCAGTTCCCTACCTACTAACTATGCTCTAATTTTATCCAAAATAGCTTATTAAAGAGCAGTAACTCTAGCGGCTTTATTCTAATCTAGTTCGCTAATAAGGCCTAAAAATTCTGAAAAGAAGCTTATAAAGTCTTGGTTCCGTTATTATAGGTTTTTAAGTTTGGTAATAGCGGTGTGTTTATAGCTAGTGTTATTATATATTCATTCTAGCAGAGAGACAAAGGTTTTAAAATTAATAAAGGTGCTATTATAGAAGAATGGGTCCATAGTTCGTGTAGCATCTTTACTTAAATAAGATATTCTATAGCTAACCTTGCTAGCTTTGGTAGGGTATTAGTTATAGTTTATTAAAAGTTTAAGACGGAGCTTGGTTATAAAGGGATATAGGTTATTTTAATTTCTATTAAATATTAGAGGGTTAGGAAGCTTTTCTAATTTCGCGGTAGGTACTAGGTTTGTTATAGGTATAGGTTAAGCTATTATTACTAGTTTAGGGTTCGTATTTAACGGGCCAGGTTTGGATACAGTTATATTAATTTCATTTACAGGCGGTGTTAGGGTCTTTAATATAAATGCTTAGATATTATAGAGTTCTTTATAGAGTGCTTTTATTAATTGCTAATGCTGGGCTTCTAGTACAGCCCGCTGCTGAGCTAAGGCATCCATAAAGGACTGTTATATTATGGTTAACTGTTCCCTGACTAGGGATATAATACTTATAGTTATTAAAGAGGATTCGGGTTCGTTTGCCATTTTAATAGTAGTTGTTTTTAACGCAACGTAATATAAGGGCGCGAAGAGGCTTTAGGGAAGATTTAAAGGAATAATATAAATTCTATCTAAATCTAAGGGTATATAGCTTTTTAAGAGAACAAGATGTTATATAAAGAAGAGAAGGGAATAACCAGAGAATCTTATAATTAAATAGTTAGGGGTCTTGGTTGATGCGTACGCACGTACGCACGCGGACGGACTTCGGTAGAATTCGATTGATCTGGCAGAACTTGGCAGAAGTTGATTAAGCTGGCAGAATTCGGCAGAATTTGGTCAAAGCGTTAAGTTTATCTTGTCGAGTGTTTTACCGAGACATTCCTACTGTAACTAGGCTAGTCCCGTTACACATATATAGCGCTTCTACCGGTAGAAGAAGTAAGAGGATGCTTAATTAGGAAAAGAGAGAGCCTAGTAGATCTTTACTCCCTTATACTAGGCTAGTAAGAAAAGGAGGGAGTAAGCTGCCGTATAGTTATTCCTGTCTCTATTTAAGTTAATAATAAATGGGTAATATAAGACTACCTTATAAACAGCAGCGTGACTATGGGGTTTATTTCTTAATTACTAGTAAAAGAATTAGATTTAGACCTTAGTGGCTTATAGGTATGCACCGTTTAAAGTATTAAAGGCTACTGGATTCTATGCTATAGGGAATAAACTTTTTCCGTGGCCAGCTAGGACCGCAATAGTCTATAGGATATGTAGGAGATACGCTTCTACGCCGTAGAAATTAAGGGGTATAACCTTATTTTAGGATACCTATAGCTTTACCAAGTTAATTTATATATTAATTGGCCTTCCGCCTTGTATTAATACCGGAAGTCTTAACCGCGTATTATAGTTGAAGATTAAAAGACTTTCTTAAGCTATATGTAAGAAGAAGGGTGGGTATATGCTATATATACTACTCTTAACCCTAAGAGTAGGGACGTGGAGTATTTATTTTTAGATATCCGGCTATGCGTAGTTAAGGAACTAGAGATTTTATAAGAATATATAGACCTAAAGGATATTGCTAATAAGGAAGCTGCGCATACCTTACCTAACCCTATGTTAGTAGAGTATAAGATAGATATAGGAGATAAGGAACCTCCTTTTAGACCACTATATAACCTATTAGAAAATAAGCTGGTAGTATTATATTAGTATATAGTGGATAATCTTTAGAGAGGATGGATTTAGCCTTCTATAAGCTAGGTAGGGGCACCAATTATATTTATACCCAAAAAGGACAAGACCCTTTGCCTCTATATTAACTATTAGGCGCTAAATAAAATTACTATAAAGAATTACTACCTGCTACCCTTAATAGGTGAGCGTATTAATAGGCTGTTAGGCGTAAAAATATTTACAAAATTGGATCTAAAAGATATATACTATTAAATCCGGATTAAAGCCGGCGATAAATAGAAAACGGCGTTCTGAATATGGTACGGCCACTTTAAGTACCTAGTAATTCTATTTAGGCTTACTAACGCACCAGTAATATTTTAGGCCTATATTAATAAGGCATTATTAGGCCTGTTAGATACGATATATATAGTTTACCTTAATAACATTGTAGTCTACTTTAATAACTATAAAGCATATACGCATTATATATAAATAGTACTAGAAAGACTACAGGAATATAAGCTCTATATAAACTTAAAAAAATACTTATTCTATATTCCTAGTATTAATTTTCTGGGCTTTATTGTTAGTGTTAATAAAGTGTTAATGGAGAAAAGCTAGGTAGATGCTATTAGGAAATAGCCATCCCCATAACGTTTAGGGAAGTATAGGTTTTTATAGGCACAGCGAACTTTTACTAAAGATTTATTATTTATTACTTATAAGTAATACTTCTAATTACTAATCTGTTAAAGGGATTTAAGGATAGTAAGAAGTTAGGACCCTTTATATTTAGGGAAGCTACTAAGTAGGCTATAGACCAGTTAAAGGATTTGTTTATGTTGGTGCCTATCCTAATATACTTCTACTAGGAGCTATATATATACCTTAAAACGGATATATCTGGTTTTGCCCTAGGGGCAATTATATCTTAATTAAAAGATGGAGAATAGCATTTTATAGCGTTTTAGTTAAGGAAAATAACCCCTATAGAGCAGCGTTATATAATATACAACTAGAAGCTGCTTGCAATAGTTACAGTAATAAAGCACTGGCGATATTATTATATGGGAAGCAATTATCCTATTAAAGTCCTTATAGACTATAATAATCTAGAATACTTTATAACTATAAAGGTATTAAGTAGTTAACAAGCCAGATGGGCAGAGGCACTATTATAGTATAACTTTAAAATTACGTACCGCCTAGGAAAGATAAATCCCGCTAATAGGTTATTAAGATGTCTAGATTATAAGACTAGGAGAATTTAGGACAGTATAGGGGAAATAATTCCTATACAGTTAAACCCCCTTATAACGATACGACTTATTTAGCCGACCGTATTATAATACCAAGGGTATTGTTATATTCCGTATTTATATATAAAAGGCACAAAAAATTAAAATTAGGTAATAATATTATATAT
>Ga0307507_10001352_pt1 | contig 54855 bp, 13 predicted proteins | sample 7_EM_MG_FD_207223 | JGI IMG/M metagenome (GOLD analysis project Ga0307507, IMG submission 207223) | Populus trichocarpa ectomycorrhiza microbial communities from riparian zone in the Pacific Northwest, United States - 7_EM | ecosystem: Host-associated > Plants > Roots > Unclassified | place... | reverse complement strand
AAAAAAGTACTGCGCATATGATTATATTTGATTTGTATGAGAATTTGTATACAAAGACGATATTTTAATGTGGGAGGCTCTTATCTGGAAGCGAGTTGCGGTCGATAAGAAAACCATAATAAAGCATTTTCCCCAATATCTCTATTGCGCGCCAAAACCCGTGCTAAAGCTTACCATTTTATTACCCATATAAAATGCAACGTACATTGCATTTCACGCGTCAGTTAGGCAGTAGAGCTTCTTTATCTACTTCCTCCTCTACTTCTTCCTTATTTAATTCACAATCTACGCGTTATTCAACTCCTTTAGCACCGCGTAGGGTTCGTGGATCAACTGCTTTTTCCCTCCTTCCAATTAACGATAATACCGAATCGGGCGATTAAGATAATTCCGCATCGCGAGAGCCTTCTTAAGTAAATTAGAACTATGGCTGTATCTTTCCTATTAATTGGGATAATCTCTACCTAATAATATATAGTAAGCTTACTAGCAAATACGGATACCGGGTTATTAATAAGCGGTTGCTATTAAGCAAAGCTACTATATCACTAATATGGAAGCATGGAGCAGACCTTTTTTAAGACGGTCCTTTGGGCAAAAAGAGGCTCTGGCTGTATAAGCTCTGCCATCTGGCTTAAAGACTAGGTGCTTTACTTATAATTAACGGCAACGATTATATTAACGGCCATTTAAAGTTAAAGTATGACCTTATTGTTAACCCTAAAAGTTATAGTGGTAGAATATAACTACTAAGCACAGAAGCTTCCGCTAGCAGTTATAAACGCCAGCCGTTCTGGGCAGCTGGCTATGTTTAAGCCTATATTAATTGGACAATTCTATAAGACATTACCTTCCGTTAAGCTACAAGTCCTTATACACGCGCTCTGCTAACCTTTAACCGTCCTTAGATTTAGGACTATCTTATAAAGGCGCCTATATCACTAAGCGATTGGATTAAGACCGTATTTAAACAGCAACGCGTTAATATCAAAGACCTCCTCCTTACCGCACTTAATAAAATTAATCTTACCTATAATATCTGGATATCTACAAACGGAATGTCACTACTTGGTATAGTGGCCCATTTTATTAACAAAGGTGGAAAGCTTTAATTAGTACTTTTAGGCCTTCTATAACTGCGAGGATTACACTCTGCTGAAAATATAGCAACGGCCCTAGCGTCAGTAATTTAAAAGTATCAATTTAATTATAAGCTTGGCTCCTTAATAGCCGACAATGCTGGTAATAATAACAAGCTTTACGACTACCTCTTATAAAGCCTGTCAGTGGCTAAAAAGGAACGGCTTTGGTGTGTTGGCTATATTATTAACCTTATTATTAAGGCTTTGATATACGGCAAAGGCGTAAGCAAGCTTAAATGCTTAATAATTGGCGCGAGCGAGCACGTTAAATTTAATCTTATGCGGCAGAGAGGCTCCGTAGGCAAGGTTTATAATATCGTTAAATATATCATGCAATTAATAAGACGCCGCGAGGACTTTGCTGAAAACTAGGCTAAGGCCTACATTAAGGACAAGCTCTTTAATTAAGCAGAGCTTCTGCTTATTAAAGACGGAGGCGTTTAGTGGAATTTAACCTACTTTATGCTCTGCCGTGCCTACCTTCTTTACAAAGCAATTAATAAATATCTACTGGCTTGGAGGAAGGTTCCTTATAGATCTGACGATAATTTAGCTAATAAATATACACAGTCCTTAGTTATAGATGAGAGCCTTACTTCCTTAAAGCGTAATTAAAAGCGTATTAAGCTCGCTAGTAAGCTTAAACGCTACTACAACGTATGCCTTAAGCTTATCAAGATCCGCTCTAATAACGGCAATAAGCGGAACGATGTTGTTCCTAATCCTCTTAACTAGTGGCTTAAAATTGGTTAAATCCTTTATCCAACACCTGCCAAGATTGCCCTTAATATGTTCTCTATACCGGCAATAAGCTCTGCATGTAAATAAGCCTTTAGCTAAGCTAAAAGGATTGTTACTAATAAGCGTAATCAACTATTAGCCGATACAATTAAAGCAGATTAATGTTAAAAGTGGTGGTTAATTAAAGGCCTTTTATTAAGCAGTTTAATCGACTGTATTAACTCTAATAGAGGTTCAACTACACCTTGGTTAATAAGTTTGGATATTAATCTTACTGGCTATAAGCCAACTATAGAGGCAGAAAAGCTAGCTTAGTAAGATATATTTAACGGAGCTTCGTATTTAATCAAATCTGATATAGAAATAGAGCCTCTAGAGCCCTTACTAATACCTTCTTTCTAACCTTATTACTAACGTTACCACCAATTATTCTACCTTTTTAAACCTCTATGGGCGCGCAGGACGAATTTGGCTATATTTAAATACTATCTTGGGTAAATTAGGGTTGGATTTAATCAGACAACATTAATATTTGTACATAGAGAGGTGCTGCTAAAAATCCGCAATGAAACACCATAAAGTCTATATAACTTTCCTAATTGGGACAGCTAGCTGACAGCGTGACAGTCAGCGTACCTTACCTCGCAGTCAGCGGACAGCGAGCGGTCCAATTAACGCAGTCAGTCGGCTATAAAAGCTGAAGCTCGCAGCTAGCTGACTGTTAAACACACTGCTTTAATTATCTGGTTAAATTTATATAAGCTAGTTATAAAGGCAATAGTATTAGGCTGTTTTAAGTTCTAGTAGAACCCTATGGCACTAATATAGTAGATATTAACTGGTGGGAGGTTTATAGGTTTCTTTATAGACGTTCTATAGACTATATTTTACAGTAGAGGATTTATAACCCTCTTTAGCTCCTATTCTATTTTCTATAAGTTATTCTTTTAGTCTATATATTTAGTACAGCATCTAATATTCCTTGCTGTTCTTTATAGCTGTATAGGGCCTAAGCTAGCTAGCTTATTACTAACTTCCTAGGTTTCTAGTGCTGGTAGTACAATATTGGTAATTTAGGGGTGGCGTAGTATACAGACCCATTATAAATTAAGCTATATATCTTTCTTAAAAGCCTAGTCCCTACGCATAGCATTAGCCTAGTAAACGGTGTCTATCTATAGCCGTATAAGATTTTCTATTATAATACTAATTTCTTTTATAAAAGAAGGTGTTAGGGGTAGGGTTTTAGGCTAGATAAGCCATCTACTCTATATATTAAGCTATAAGCCTAAATAGGCTAGCCATTTTCTTTTTAAGATTATATTATAGCTTCCTAGGCCCATAATAAGAAAAGGGATGTTATACTGCCTTTATCTATCTATACAGAGGTAAATCTGCAAGATAGTTATAATGGACAGTCCTATCTATCTGTTATACCTATAAATAGGAATTGGTTTGGGCAGTTCTTTAAGGGGTATATTTAGAAAGTTAGCCAGCTTTATAGCATACTATATGTCTATTAAGGCAAAGGCATTTACTTTAGAGTTAGCTAAAGCAGAGGTTAAAACTTAATATCTATTGTGGAATAAAGTATAAGGGATAGTATAGCTTCTTCTACTAACTAGCCGACCTAGATTAATATATAATATATCAATTCCTTTTAACCCTAGAGGGGAGTCTTGCTCTAGGGTTCCTCTTTTTCTAACTTTATACTATCCTCCTGTATTAACAGAACCTTATCCATCTTTTTTTTTATTAGGCAGTCCTTAGCAAAGTAGTCCTTCTAGCCGTATAAGAAGCAGGCTCCTTAATTGCTAAGGGCCTATATATGGGGGTTGCTATATATAGGTTAAGTATTTAGCAGACCCGTAGTGGGGGTAGCTGCATAGCTAGCCGCTAGGTTAATGGTAAGCGGTATAGTTAGTACTATAGGGGTTGCAGATCTTACTAGGGCGCTATGGCCTGTTCTTATAGTATTTGTATTCTAGTTAGCAGAGCTTCTAGTTTTATACCACTTAGCATATGCCTTAATTTAGTAGAGGCCCTAGTTAATAGCTAGGCACTAGTCTATAAGTTCCTTTAGCGTCTATACAGTAGTATAAACCGGTAGCGCGGCGCGCTATAAATCTAGGGTAAGCTTGTTAAAGAGGTCTGGCATTAAATATTCCTAGGGGATTTAAGTCTATCTAGCTAGGTGTAAAAAGCGGGTCTAGAAGACTAAGAAGGTCTCTGTCGTTTTTATATTAAGGGCTTTATAGTTAAGGCGGGCGTTTTATATCTTAAAGGGGTCCTTATAAATAGAAAATAGGTGGTTAATTATCTCTTTTTTAGAGAGGAAGGGGTCTGCTAAGTCCTAGGCATATTGCGGACGTAAATATATCTATATATCCCCACTAGTACGGCCAAAGACGTAGGCTATTTTAGCCTAAGTAGTAGGGAAGTGGTCTGTATTAACTTTAAGCTTATCTTGTAGTTAAAGCTTCTAATTATTAAATATAGGGTCAGTTCCGTATGTAAGTAATAGGGGGTCTATAACCTTTACAGACCGCAACAATACTAATACTGTATATTAGGCTAGGGCCTTAAGAACCATAGCAAGTCTTTAGGTGTCTAATAACTCCTTAGGGGGTATAGGGGTATCTCTAGCTTTAAGCAGCTCTTAAAGTTATTTAATTTTAGCATTAGCTGCTACAAGTTCTTCTTAGGGGGTTAAAACGGCGACTATTTCACTATTAGAGGTATTTACAGGTCCTATAGTAGCTTTACTAGCTGCTATATTTCTTGGCATAGTGGTAGGGGTACTAAGTAATTTTTAGTATTTGTTTATTTTCTAGGAGTTCTGGTCCGTATATATCCTATTCTTAGGTTTCGCGTTCTATTTATGTTTTTTTAGTTCTTAGGGGTTTGTCCTATCCTTATGGTCCTAGTAATGTCCTTAGGGTCCTATTCTATGTCCTTGTCCTATTTATGGCCTTATAGATATATTTAAGTTCCTTTTTAGGAAAGAAGAGTAGTAACAAGCTTTGGATAATATTAGCAACTTAGTTAATTAAGGTATAAGCATAGCAAGAGGGTCGCGTAAGCCTGTATAATTATATTGTCTATAAACAAGGATCTAAAGCTAAAGAAAGGAAACAAGAAGAACGGAAACACTGCTTAAAGTTATATACAATCTTCTGGTCACGTAATGGCAACTTGCCATAACTTGCCACAACTTGCCATTATGTAACGGCAGTTTGCGGCAATCTGATGGCAATTTGCCAGTGCCGTGACATATAGGTAGCTTTGTAGTAGAGTTGCCGTTCTTTACCTTTACTAAAGTATTTAAAGTTAATAATTTATTTAATGGTCCACTTCTTATAATTTTTGTCTTCGTTCTTATCTTAAATTAGTACTAGTAGGGGTTTAGGCTATATTTATCCTAGTAGAGGGTTAGGCTGATAAAGGTATAGTAGCTATAGGTAAAATATAGGCTATACTCTATGGGTAGCTAAGGCGGGCAGAAGCTCTAGTTTATATATAGCTCTCCTATTAATAACTTGTTTAATCTAGTAGGGGCTAAGGTTCTTATAATTAAGTGACTTTATAGGCCTCTGTGTAGAGATATTATGTATATCTAACTATACCCAGTCACTAACACGTATCTTAGGTGGTGGTATTCTGTAATAGTTAGTAAAGTAAGCTTATTTTACTTAGGCCCAAGCTATCTCTCCTTTATAGTAGTTAAGTAGATCTTTTATATAGTCTGCATATTAATTAGTAAGTAGCATCTTAAGGCGTTTTCCATATAGTAGTTTCTTATTAATAGGCTCTAGTAGCTTTATACTAGATTATAGGTAATAACCTCTATTCGCGAAGAACGGGGTAAGTCCTATAGTGGCTAAGATATAGTTATTTACTACAAATTTACCTAGTGGAAGGTGGTCTACCTAGTTGTCTTAACTATAGGCGACTACCTATTATAAGTACGCCTTTATACTAGCATTAGCGTTTTTTGGTTGTTTAGCAGTTTTATAGTAAAAGGATATAGATATCTTAATAAAGATACTAAGGCGTTAACAAATCCGCCTCTATACGTTAGAGTTAAATTATATACCTTAGTTAGACATAATAGAGTTAGGTAACCTATATAGTTAGTAAATTTCACAAAGGAAGGCGTTAGCAATATTGCTTATAGCTACGCCTTTGGTTAGGATATAGTAGCGTTCTTTTATAAGTTGGCATATTATTATAAGGATGTTTTTATAGGTTTGGCTATGTCGTTTATAAGGCGGTAGGTTAATAATAAAATCTATAGTAATATCTGCCTATTGGCGTATAGGTACTAGTAGAGGGTATAATAGTCCTTAGTACTTTATGTAAAATGCTTTAGCATACTTATAGCTGTAGCAGGCGCTTACAAAGCGTTTAACTAAGTCTATTATTTTAGGCTAGAAGTAGTATCGGCTAAGGAGCTTATAGGTTCCTCCTGTACCTAAATAGCCGCTTAACCAGAGGTTATAGGCTATTTAGATTAATTGCTATTATAGGTCTTCTAAGTTGGGGATAAATAGACGGCCTCTATAATAGAGCCTGTTCTCTTTTACTTCTAAGGCTGCTATATTAATCTGGCCTAAGCTTTAGAGGTTAGTAGGCAGTATACAAATGCTAGCAATCTTTGCGGTAATTAGTTAATATAGTAATGGGTTAATAGAGGTGTTATATACTATAGTAATAAGCTTGTTAATTTTAGGGGGTAACTTTAGTTCTATAGTATAAAGCTAAGGGGCAGTTAGTTCTGTTTTAAGTAGTATATCTAGGGCCAAGTTTTGTGCTTTTAGGATCGTCTGTTGTTGGAATTAATTATAAGGGTTATCTTTTAACTAAGAAAGGTCTTACAAATGGCGTATTAGGCTATTAGGCTTAGTACCTTATACTTCTAGCCTATATGCGATTTTAAAGTTAAAACCAGAGAGAAATTTATTCTAGTATGCTTGGCGTTAATTTAGTTGCTTTATAGTTATAAAGTACTTAAGGTTATAGTAATCTATAAGAACTTTAGTTGGCTAGTTAGGTTCTGCTAAGGAGAGTTCTAGTTAGAATTCTTTAAACGCTTATACAATTGCGAGAAGTTCTTTATTATAGATCTTATAGTTATACTCTTATAGTATAAGCTTAGATAAGTAGAATACAACTAGGTAGAGAAGGCTGTTATTACCTATCTAGAAAAGGACACCTGCGTTAACATGGTCTAAGGAGTTAGTTTTAAGGTAGAGTTGCCATTCTGGTATAAAGTAAGCTAGAATAGGTGCTTTAGTAAAAGTATCTTTAAGGTTTTAAAATGCCTTTTTATATTTAGGCGTCTAGGTAAAACGTAGGTATATTTTTCTTCCTTTTATAGAAAGACCCTTTATTTATATTATTGCTATAAGTAGTGCTATAACGCCTAAGAAGTTGTGTATAAATTTTTAATAGAAGTTAGCAAGACTAAGGAAAGCTTATACATCCTTAATACAGTTAAGGGTTTGCTATTTAGTAATTATTTATACCTTCTTAGGGTCCATACGGACACCCTTAGTAGTAATAATTAGTCTAAGGTATTTTACTTCTATAACTAAGAATTCGCACTTTTTTAAATTAATATAAAGTCTTGTGTCTCTAAGGCGCTATAGAACCTTCTAAACGTGCTTAGTATACTTAGAAGGATTATTACTATAAATAAGTATATCGTTAAGGTATATAGAGTAGAAGTTGTTAAGGTAGTCTTATAAGGCGTTATTAATATAGCTTTAGAAGCTGCCTAGGCCGTTATATACGCTAAAGGGTATAACAGTATATTTAAATTGGCCAAAGCGCGATGCGAATATAGGTTTCTATTTATTACCTTTCCGTATTTAGAGGCGGTTAAAGGCGGCGATAATATTAAGCTTAGTATAGATTTTGGCTTAGCTAAGCTATTTAAAAGTCTTACATATAAGCGGTATAGGGTATTAGTTTTTAATTGTAATAGCGTTAAGTCCTCTATAGTTAACGCAGAATTAAATACCTCCTTTTAGCTTCTTAATAAGAAGGATAGGGGTAGCTGCTAGGGATATGCTAGGGCGAATAAACCCTTTGCTAATATCGGGAATAAGGCAAGCTGCCGTTACGCTAGGCATGTTGCTGTCACGTACTAACGTGGCCCTAGCGTGGTGAGGAACCTTAAGTTCCTCACCCCTTTCCTCATTCCTATTAAAAAGAAGAATAACCATCATACTATCTACGAACCGTAGCTACGTGATATCCCCTTATGTAACCAACACTAATCAGTGGTTAACTTCACTGTTATACCATAGAACAGCTAGGTATCACTAAGAAGAGACAAGCCACTATACCAGTGCTACTTATACTAGAGGAAGCTGTCTTTTAAGGTTAGAACTGGTCCTAAACCTTAAATAGAACTCTTCTACAAATCTAAGAATCTAAAAGGCCAGAACTAGTCCTAAGCCTTTCTAAGATTACGGATTCTTGCGTCTATTACGCAGAATAACACACTTTACGAGTCTTCGCGATTTAAGGCCAGAACTGGTCCTAAGCCCCACAATCGCAAATTCTCGTCACAAACGCGTACTAAACCACGAATGCGTACCAAACGACAAATACACATTACGAACGCGTACTAAACAATAATCCCTACACTAATAACACTTCCCTCCCTCCGAAAATATGGCTACGCCTACTTTAAATAACTAGAAAGACTCCTTACCACTAGGGGTAGCTAAGCACGCGAAACTTATTGATAAAGATTAGGACGAATTCGCCTTTAATACAACAACTTGTACCGTAAAATAAGTTAATAGCTTTCTCCTACACCATATTATATTCTACCGAAATAGATGCTACGCTGATTTATAACTATGGGAGTATTTTAGGGAGGATTTTATAGGATAGACTACTAATACCTAGGCACTTAGCAACGTTAATATTATTTAGGATTTTTAAGACTTCCTCTATAGGAATAGGGTATACGTTGCTAAAAACGGTAACCCAATTGCTAGTAATATTTAGGCCGTTATTACTAGTATAGAAGAACCAATATGGACAGAAGCTGAGATTATACGTTAACTACAGAAACCTAAAAACAACCCATATTCTTTAGAAGGCAACTTTAATTCGTATTAAAACCCCTAGAACGCTAACCCCCTACCTAAAGCTACTCTCCCACCTAGAGGTGCCCTCCTACTTAGAGTTGCTCCGCCTCCACCTCCTCCACTCTAGCTAACCGGTGAGCCTTTACTATGAGAAGTCATGAATCTGATAAAGGTATATTTGGACAAAGAGAAGAAGTTTAGAGGAGAACTATATAATATACTTAAAGCAAAACTACAGGTCTTTTATAACTGTTGCAATAAGGTCAGAATTTAACGCCACTAGTACCATTACGCTTTCTCTATTATATTAAAGGGATAGGCAGCAACATTCTATTACGACCATATTACGGGTAAAAACTATAGCTTTAATATAATACTTTAGCTTACTAGAGCCCACTTTAAGACTAACAAGAATCGCTAACTTTATATATCCAAATGGCGAGAGACTATATTCTAGAGAGTTATTGCTTCTAACCCAATAAAGACTTATTTAGAGTGCCTTTAACTACTCTTTAATAAACTTTAGAAAATCTAATATGGCCTTACCAAAACCTACCAAAATGAGAACAGCCTAAGGGACCAGGTTATCTTAGCATGCCATAGCGTTCCTAAGTGTAACTTAGCGCTATACAAACCTACGGATACGTTTGAAGGAGTATATGCTAAGCTACGCTCCGCTATAGGTACTATAATACAAACACAAGAATCTTAACAGCTCTATACCGAAAACCCTACCCAAATAAGTATTCCCAACTAACACAATCACAACTAGACTGATCGAATATATGGTGGCCATAGTAGGGAATACAGAAGAGGGTACGATTAACGTTGACTATAAGGCAACCATAGAGGTCCTCGTAGAGGTTCATTTCAAAGTGATCGCTAGAAGAAGTGCTATGTTTATAAGAAGCTAAAGTGCTAGTCAACTAGACACTCCCTTAATAAGCGAAAAGAGGTATATAACAAGTTCCATTAGAGTGTAAGAAACGTTGGAAATTATAAGGTCACTATGGCCTACTTCTAAAGCTTCCTGGTTTAATATAAAGGCGTAAAAGACCTTAAGGGTAAGGTTAATAAGGTTAAACAGCTCCTTATAGATATAGAAATTAAGGACTACTCTTCTAACCAATACTTTACTGAGTATAGTAAGGTAAATGGTATATAAACCGTCGCTGTTCTTAATAACTAATCTATACTCCATTTTATCACGAAGTTAGATATCTTTAACGAGCCAAAGGAGAGCTCCGCGTTTTCCTTCAATAATAGATACTCGGTGAACGTCTTCTATAGTATTATGCCGGATACTGGAGCCGCAGGAGTATCTACAGCAGGAGAACCTTAAGTTTGAGCCCTTTAGCAGCTTAATAGCTCTGTTTAGATTGACCAATTAACGGCAGGCCAATATACAATTCGCTTTAGTAAAGGTACTGCGATCTCTCTTAGCATAATTAGGGTCTAAACCCCCTTAGGATACATTACTTTCTATATTATTCCTATAAACACTCCGTTTCTATTTTACATTAAAGATATGGATAAGTTAGGCATCAGGCTTAACAACCTTAAGAATATACTTATTTAGGGAGACAATCGGGTACCTATTATGCGCAAGTAGGGTTACCCCTGGTTGCTCCTTTATTAACTAGAAAAGAGTGTTGCTTAGAGCCACTTAACTAAGTTGGAATTACGCCAACTATACCATTGTTTTGGCCACCCATCCGTTTATTAATTACTTAGGGTTCTTTAGCAAGCAGGCTATAAAGTCAAGGTTAAGGCAATTAAGCATCTTATAAAGTACTGCCATTACTGCCAAATAAACCAGAAGTCCCCTAGCCGATTTAAGTTTACCCTTAAAGATAACTACAACTTCAACTTCTGTATTATTGTTAACGTTATATATCTTAGCGGCAAGCCAGTACTCTAAGTTATTAACTTCTTAACCTCCTTCTAAGCCGTATAATTCTTGAAGGATATATTAGCTAGGAACGTATAGGATACCCTTTAGTTATACTAGATTAATATCTACCTAGAACCCCCTAATTAAATCATCCATAATATAGAAAAGAACTTCTTATCTATAGAGTTTTAATAATAGATAAAGGCAATAGCAATTAAGGTTAAGGAAGTCCCTGTTAAGGCACATAATAGTATTAGAAAAGTGGAGCGATATTATATGCCATTACGCCGCGTATATAAGATTATCTCTTTAGAACTAGAGGATGCTAGCAAAGAACTTACCTTATAAATGGCTGTTAAAGCTATTAACGATTCTGCTGGCCCGGATAGACTCGTACCCATATTGCTAGTCTTTGGCGCCTACCCTTAAATAACTAACGATTCTCCACCATCTCCCTCTGTTGTGCAATAAGCTGAGGCTATTCGCAAGGCAATAAAGGAGGTATGACGTCTCTACGCTATATACCAAGTCAACGACGCACTAGGAATAAGAAATGGCCTAAACACCTTAACTATGCTTGATCTGCCACTCCAGTCTAAGGTACGCGTATAGCGTAAAAAGGGAGGATGGTTAGGCCCACATTAACTTATTGTAATTAATGGCCAGACTTACACTATTTAGATGCCTTATAGACCCACTTAATTCCGTTTAACTGTTATTAAGCCTTACTATAAAGATAACAGTTCTAAGCCTTTATAGGATGCCCTAGAAGATGCCCTAGAGGAGAACCACAATTAATATACTCTAGAAGGCGACTACGATCCCAATATAATATTAGTAGATGCGCTATAACCATAACGCGGTAGAGGTCGCCTAAAGGGATCACAAAATTGCTAATATCTTGTTAATTTTAAAGAGCAATTTATTACCGCCATTAAAAATAGAGTTGAGTTATTAATGGCCTTTATAATAGCTAAGGAGAAGAATAACTTCGAACTTGCAAAACAGCTCTAAAAGGAAGGTTATATTATAACTCTAGGAGCTCCTTTCTAAGTATCTAATAAGCAGGAGATCGAGGGTCTTATTGTAAGAGGAGTCTTTAAATTCAAGAAGTATAACCCTACTAAGTTTAATGGAGTTCGCATCTTTAAGTCAAGAATAGTTAACGAAATTAAGGGCAAAGCTACTAACGCCCCATTTAAGAAATTAAGGCTTGTCATCTAAGGCTATAACAACAATGGCAAGGAGGTAATTCTTACGCAGTCTCCCACGATTCAACGAGCTAGTTAGCGAGTTATTATTACACTAGCTCCCTCCTTAATAAAGAATAGAATAATGGTTTATTTATGAGATATTACTTAAGCCTATACCCAATTAGAGACGCACCTTTAGCGCTTAATATTGGCATACCTTCCAGAGCAAATTCGCCACCAGTATCCTAAAGATACGATTATGGTTATGCTTAAGCCATTATATGGGATCGCAGAGGTAGGAACTTACTAGTAGGCTACCTACAGTAAGCACTATAAAGAGAAGCTTTTAATAATTACTTCTATATTCAATCCCTGCTTCCTTATTATAACTACGGGAACTCCATTTGGAATTGTTGGCATGCAAACTAATAATATAATTATCTTAGGAGACAACTAATTCTTAGCTCTTAAAGAAGACGAGCTAGTAAAGGCAAATCTTATAGCAAAGCTAAAGGAAAAGCTTAGTTTAATAACACCATTACTCTTTAACAGATGCATCCTCTCCCTAAATAAGGATTCTATTGCTCTGCGCCAGAAGGGTTAAGGCAAGAAGATTGACGTTATTAACGCTAATTCTTTAAAGCAAGGATATATGGAGCAACGCGCTCGCGGAGCTTATATTGCTTCTATCTGTTAACCTAAGGCTTTATTTAATCTCTCTATTGCCGCCCAACACCAGGAACCAACTAAGGACGACGTTCTTGCCCTAAATAAACGCCTTTCCTGGTAAATGAACCATCTTAACTGGGGCCTACACTACGTGCCTATTAATCTTCCCACCGCTAAGCTCTTTGTATTTGTTGATGGATTATTTATAAATAATAAAGATTTTAGCTCCTAGCTAGGATATAAGATTATCATTGCAAACGAATTTACTAGAGAGAATGACTTTACAATCTATAGCAACCTTATCCATTGGAGCTTAACTAAGAGCAAGCGCGTTACCCGAAGTGTTTTGGCGTTAGAGATATATAGAATAGTTAGCGGAGTTAATATAGCAATTGCAATTGGAACTACCCTAAAGATAATTATAGATCGACTCGAACTTCCTGTTATCCCTATAATCGTATGCACCGATTTATACTCCCTCTATAAGTGCTTGGTTAAGCTTGGTACTATAAAGGAGAAGCGCCTTATAATTGATATTATGGCACTTTATTAATCCTACAAACGGCGAGAACTCTTTAAGATTCGATAGATTAACGGTTAAGATAACCTAGCAGACGTAATAACGAAGGCAAACCTAAACAAGGCTTTAGAAACGTTTGTTAACACAAACACTCTACATATACAAGTTAAAGGTTGGGTTAAAAGGGAGTAGGAGCATGACATTCTATAGACCCTAACTTAAACCAGCCAATCAGGATTTTCTATCCCTGGGATGGAAAATCGCTATTAGCTCGCTTACTACTAGCGCCTTAGCGGCCTACCTGTCTTTGCGTTATCTGCCAACTACCGCATTGTCGCATATTGTCGCATATTGTTTGGTATTGCCGCATATTGTTTGGTATTGTCGTATATTGTTTAGTATTGTTATATATTGTTTAGTATTGTCGCATATTGTTTAGTATTGTTGTACACTGTCTAGTATTGTCGCATCCTGTCTGTTTGTCTATATATAGATGGCAACTATAAAAAGAAGAGTTGCTAGTGTCGGGAATAAGGCAAGCTGCCGTTACGCCAGGCATGTTGCCGTCACGTGCTAACGTGGCCCTAGCGTGGTAAGGAACCTTAAGTTCCTCACCCCTTTCCTCATTCCTATTAAAAAGAAGAACAACCATCATACTATCTACGAACCGTAGCTACGTAATATCCCCTTATGTAACCAACAGCTAAGGTGCTCGTTAATATACTTTTTAATAACTAGAAGCTTGTCTTTTAATATTAGGTAGAGTCTCTTATAGAATAGCGTTTTTCCTTATTTAATATTAATGGTGTAGTTATTAGGTTGATGTGGGGGGAGTATATCTATACTCTTTTGTAAGCACATGTTAATAAAGTTATAGTACCTCTTAGGGAGGAGATTGCAGAGTTCCTTGTTGGTAAGTCCTTTTTTAAGCTTTATAAACTTTTTAAAGTCTAAAGGTAAGAGTCCATAGAGTTCTATAGAGGCATTATTTTCTAAAAGGTCGGCTATATCTATCCTATTACTATAGAGGACGTAGTCCTATTCTTTATTAAGCTTATATAGTTGTAATTAGGAGGCTGCAGTAACGGTCTAACCTTTCCTACATGCTATACGGTAGAAGGCCGCAGCACTTATATAGTGGTAGTTAGTTATAGGTAGGGTAATAAGGGGTTCCTTAGGTTAGTATTCTAGGGAGTAGGTAAAGACAGCTAGGCTATACCCTAGGCAAGTCTCTCTGCAGTATTTAGAGTTAAAGGTTACTTCTCTTTTTTTCTAGTTAATGGCGGGGTTATATTATTTAAGCTAGTTTATTCTAAGAATAATAGGGTAGTTGGCAAGTAGTGTAATATAGGCCTAGAGTTCTTCCTAGTGCCCGTTTATATTTAGGTAAAGTTATGCTATATAGGTAATCTTCTATATAGTAGAACTACTGTTAGTAAGTTATAGGGCGCGGGCTTTGGTAAGGGGTAAGGTAGGTAGGTTATAAGTACGCACAAATTAGATATCTATAAATTTATTAGTAGTTCCGCAATCAATTATAGAACGGCTTTTATATTATTTTTTAGCAGTAATTCCTATTATAGGTAAAACTATCTATTTCTATCCATTTATCTTTACTAAGTTATCTATTAAGTAGGCTAATATATAGATCCCCTTATTATTAGGGTATCCTAACCTATAACTTAGGGCTAGGACTTAGTGTTTTCCATTTCCATGTCTAACTCTACTACTATTACTGCGTCTTTATCTTATATGGTAGTGGCATATAGCGCCGTATTTAGTATTTAAGGTATAGGGTTAAGTATTAGACGGCAGCTATTAAATCTGGCCATTAGGCAGTTTAGGCTATAGCTATAGCAGCCGTTTTAATAGCATTTATAGCAACGCCATAGCTTCTAGAGTAACTTGCGCCCTCTATTTAGTAGCTTCTATAAGAATATTAGTATAGAGAGGTTGATATTGGGACTAGTAGTATTACTTAGGGTAGTAGGTGTTAGTAGCTTAGTAGGTCCAAAGGGCTTCTATAGGGAGATCTTTAGGCAGAGGTTTGCAGTAGCGATCTAGTTTAGCTATTATTCAATCTTCTATAGGGCTGCTACCATATTATAAATATTGTTATAATTATGGCTGGCAGCTGCGTAACTAAGGCAATAAGTTACTTTTTTAAGAAGATCTTCTTAGTTTTCGGCATTGCCTTAGGCAAGGACTTCAGTATATTTCTAGAATTTAACATAGAACTTATTAAATAATTTAGTAGGGCTCATCTTTAGGGTATGTAGTTTAGCTTAACTAGTGGCCACTAGGTTATAGTTATGGTATATTTAGTTAAGGTTATTAAGGACTTCCTAGTAGGACTGCTACCTCTAGGAACTGCTAGTCTTCTATTAAGCGAAGAGCCTATTAAACAGGATGCCCTTTATTCATCCAATAATATAGCTAATCTTGGTATCTTTTATAGGGAAAAGGTAGGCGCTCTAGGTTAGTTTCTTGCGGATTTATATTTTCCAGTAGCTGTATTCCTTATAGTCGTCCTAAAAGATTAGGGGATTAGGGTAATATATATTAGACCCCATAGTAGCAGTCTAGGTTTAATTATTATAGCTTTTATTATCGTCGCTATAGTAGGGGTTTCTATTAGGTAAAGCTACTTAGCGCTAACCCTCTATTAAGCATTAAGTAGGTAAGGTTACTAGGGGTATAGAGACTTAGGTAGCGTTATATGCAGTAAAGAGGTATCTGGTATTATTACAAATGTGCTTATTAAGCTAAGATTATAGGTATTTAATTATACCCTTTCTTTCGGTAACTATAGCAATAAGTGTAATCTTGGCCTTCTTTAATTGTTAGATATCGCGTTTAGACATATAGAGGTCGTCTTTAATCTCTTAATATATATTATTAGTAAGCGCCTTACAAGCTTATAGGTCTTAGATAATATTATAATCTTAGGTAGTATACATCTTAGCTTATATAAGCTTTAGATAGTAGTTCTATAGAAGGCGGTAGTATTTATTAGGTTCTTATACTACCATTTTTACAAATATCTTAGCGTCTCGTATCTTAATCTTAATGGGTAGTAGCCCTTTAGCTTATTTATCTATGGTTATATAGTTAATAAAGGATAAGATATTATTAATGTCCACCTCATTAAGGTTATTATAGTCTTTTAAGCTACTAGGCTTCCCCTTAGGGATTAAGGCTAGGGCTAATAAATTAAATCCTTCTAGGATTAATTAGCGTCATAGGTTCAGTATAGGCATTAGATTATTCTTTAAGTTTAATATAGTGGCTAATAAGGGATTTCGTCTTACTATTATTAATTCTTTAAAAGTATAAAGTAAGGTAATTTATAGATATACTGCTTTTAGTAGCGCCTATAGTATCGCAGAGACGTGGAATTGGTTATAGGCTAGGCGTTAGTAATAAAAAAGGCGTAATGTAATATTACGGGACGGGGTTAATAGCAGCTAAATATATATATTTAAGGAGTCTATAAGACGTTACGCGATTAATTGTAAGGGTTAAGAGCGTAAGGAGGTAATATACTTACGCGTAGCTAACATAAGCTATACGCGAGATATACATAAGAGCACAGGGCTTTCCTCTAGAGGCCCCTATAGTCGGGTTCCGTAACACTTTAGATTTAGATCTTTGTTAATAGACAATCTAATTATACAGACTTGTATATATCCTCCTTGCTATGCTTATGCCTTAATTAACCAGGTCGCTAATATTAAGAGAGAGTGTTCGTATATTAATTTAAGGTCGTTACTCTATATAAGGCTATTGCCTAGGTATACAGTAGGAAGTAAGTAAGCTAAGCATAAATTATAGGAAAGTTAATAAAAGAGGACGATATAGTAAAGAGTAGGTATAGCAATACTATAAGTATAGAGAAAGACAAACCAATAAGGAGGTGCTAAAGGCTAGCTAAAGGCTAGCCTTGGTAGCTCCTAAGAGCCCTTAAGTAAGAGAAAAAATATCCCTTACACTCTACTACCATCCTAAAAATTTTTATACTTAAATTTTTATAAATAATAATATTATTCATTGCTTATCGTCCAATTCGGATCCCTATTGGGCCCACGCGGACTACTCCTTATATATATATAGGGAGAAAACTCTGTTAAGAAAACCCCGTAATTTGTCTCCCCACCTTTTAGGACTTGCCTATAAGGCGCCTACGAGTTACCTATAGTGCTCTACTACCTTACTTTTTAACCTCCTTAGGAACCACTGCTGCCGTAATAAGCCTACGGACGCACTAGTATCGCAAACTTTGCTCTACTACTGTAGAGTTATTAGGGGGCGCCTATTGCTCGCCCCTTTACCTTCTATTACCATTTCCTTTGCAACCCGAAACTGGTCTAGCATATTTTAGCTAATAAGCCACTGGGTAACCACCTTAAGACCTTTTTATATTAAGAGTAGTATGTTATAGTTCTCTATGCTAGCTACTAAGAGCATAGCTTCTTAGTTAGTGCGTAGGGGGCATAATAGTATTACGTGTTTTAGTGTCTATCTTAGCCAGCCATATTTGCATCTTAGGCTGCCTACTAGGACACCTACCTAGTAGAGCCAATCTTTTAGTCCTATTATCCCTGTTCTTAAGAGTGTTGCTATTATATTTTCTGCCTTTGTTAGGCCTTCTTAGAGCTCTTAAGTATTTACCCCCTATAGCGTTAACTATACCACGGCTTAGGTTTCTCTTGCCTAAATCAGCCTCTGTACCTTTAACTCCTATACGTCTCTCCAGCGTTAGTCCAACCAGTATTATATTACAGAAGATAGTTTCCTGCCGTTCTTTTATACTCTACTTTAGCTCCTTTCTCTTTCTTACTATTATCTTTACTAGCCTTTTACGCGTCTCTCTTTCTCCTCTATATAGGCCTAGGCCCTAATATAGCACTATTTTTCTTCTGCTTTCTTTACCTGTTTCTCCAATATCTCTTCCCTATTTTGGGGTTGTTGGTTTGTTCTTCTATAAGGCGCCCTAGGGTCCCTCTATAGTTTATTTAAGCGTGTCTTAATATACTTTATAACATTAAAATTACGTTCACTTTACGCCCTTTACATTGCAGCGGCTTTAATATATAGTTATAGGGGGGGAATATTGGCTTCCTTCTTAAGCAGTGCTATGGCCGTTCGCTTATACCCGCCTGTTATGCTCTAAAGACAGGCTGTTTGGACCTTTTAGAGTGGTTTAAGGAGTAATTTAGGGGGGCCCTTCTCGGTTTCTCTAATGGCCCAAATACTGGATCTATATGTCATAGTTGGCCGGACAACTACTATATTAGGTAGTTATATATTAGCTAGTAATATAGTAGAGTTTAATATATCTACTTATCTAGGCCTCTACCCCGGTTTTCTAGTACTTTGGTCCCAATCTATAAGCAGTTAGCTGCTACTACTAATTATAGGGAGTTTTACCAGTTCTTTTAGATATCTTATAATAGTATTACCTAAGTGCTAGTCTACCCCCTAGTAGTCTATATAAGAGTTTCCTCCTAGAGTTAGTACGCTTTTATACAGCTTAGGAGCCTTCCATAGCCTCTAGTTTCACGCCTTTCTTTATTATTTTCGCTAGTGTAGGTATAAGCTGCCATTTCTAGGGGTTGCAACTCCTATCTTTACGCCTACTAACGTAATCCTATAGGGGCGTCGTAGCTGCATCCTGCAATATAGTTGGGTACACCTTTTATGGACAAGGCTAAGCTACTACCTCTTCCGCCTAAGTAACTCCTATTTACTCCTTAAGTATATCTTACTGGCGAGCCGCCCTAGAGGCAAACGGTTCTGTCTATTAATATACTAACACGTGCATCTATTCTCTTAAGCCATATAGTAGTCTCTCTGGCTAGGGTATAATCCTACCTGCCTACTAGGTGCACTAAAGGTCAGAGCCTAGTTAAGGGGTAAGGTCCTTAGAGCTAGTAATAACTACTACATACTACGCCCCGTAGGAAGCTAGTAGCAATATAGGGGTATAACACCCTATATACTACTAGTTCCCATTTCGCGTTGCCTATAAGAGTCTCCTTATAACAGGCCAACCATGTCTTGCAGAAGAGGGGCTATAGAGACACTAGGTCCTACACTAAATAACCTACTCCCCCCTCTCCTACTAACCAAGCTTATGTCCCCTAATTTTATAAGCTGGCCTATATCTTTAACTGTTAAGACCTTATCTAACTAGCCTATGTTTCCCCTATAGCCTCCCCCATATATATGTATTAGGTTGCGTGCACTACGCCTATTAAGACCCTCCTGTAAGTCGCCTTATGCATATACACATTAGGTTGCGTGCACCACACCTATTAAGACCCTCCTGTGAGTCACCTGTAAGTCGACTGTGGGTTAACTATAAGTCGACTAAGTTATACGCCATAGGGCCGTTAAAGCTGGCCTGTGTTTCCGCTGCCTAGAGCTTTACCTATATTTCCACCTTATTAAGCCGTCTGGTTGCCGTCGCGTTGCTAATATGTCGCTATCACGTCGCTATTGTCTAGGTCGCGCGTACCACGCCTATTAAGACCCTCTTCTAAGTCACCTAGGTATACTGGATACCAGATAGGCCCTTATAGAGGGGCATTAATAAGTTCTCTGGGTAGGGCCTTAATAAGTTCTTCGCGGTGGCCTTAGGGCCTTAATAAGTTTTATATAAAGTATCTGTGACGCGTTAACCTTAATAAGTTCTTATAAAAAGAGGTTCCCTACGCCCTTACTATATCCTCTCGGTTTTAGAGCTAGTGCAAGCCCAAGGGTGTCCTGTTGTACGCCTAGGGCGCGTCCACGTTAACTGGCTGAATAAGGCCAGTTTTGGGCCTGGCTGCGAGCCAGGTAGTTATACATCGGGCGGTTTTCGTATCCCAGTTTCCCTTAATAGCCCCCCTAAATGGTATGGCAGGAGCCCTAAGTAGGGGCAGTAGGACTCCTGGTGTTGTTAAGGGCGATGTACGCGTCGTAGGCTCAACACCATAGAGTCGCAACACCAGCGCGCGCAGCGCGCTGCGACGGCTCTCCTCCATCGCCTCTGCACTTAGCCATCATAAGGAATGATTTCCCGATGATGTTTCCACCCGCGGTGACGTGGACGCGTGCAGTAGGGCTTCGCGGGCTTATAAATAATATTTAAAGTAATTATATGGTTTTTATAAATTTAAATTGATTCTACTTTATTTACTAAAATTTCGCGTATATTTATAATAATAAAGTAACTTTTCTAACTAAACCTTTATTTGTCCCTCTCTTTATACCTATTATAGCTATTAAAGAAATATTATAAAAACCTTTTACCGCACATGCAACCTTACTAAAAGGTAGTGCCGCACTTCCAAACTTACGCATACCCAACTTACTATTAAAAACTATCGTTTTCCCAACTCCTAAGACCTAATTCCGCCTACCTAGCAAGCTAGAGATAGATTTATCCTCTTTATTACCCCCTTTATTCTGCGGCAGAGGCCTTAACAAAAGGGGTCTTAGCTTATAAGTAAAGCATGGATAGAAACACTAAAACTACTACTACTACCATTACTACTACCACCACCACTACTACCAAAACTACAAAATATAGACTTTTCTTAGGTTTTTCCTCTATAGAAAGTAAAGCCTAATAAAATAGGGGGTGTAGGTACTTTTCTATATCTCCTTTAGTTAGATTTTCTTTAGTAAAAGGAGGATTGCCTTTAGGGCTTTTCTGCTAGTAAAAGCCTAACAAGTCCTTTTTTTTAGTAGTTTTTTCTACTTCTAAGAGGAAAAGAAAATAACTACCCTAGTTTTTTTTTACTAGTTTTTCTACTACCTTTTAATCTAATCTTCCCAGAAATCCTCTAATAGGGTTAGTAAGGAGAAAAAGGAATAGAAGGATAGTAAAAACTAGTTCGGCTTTTTACTTAGTTTTTCACCTCTAGGATTAGGAGATAAGAGACCTATGGAGGTTATTATCTACTAAAAAAAACTAGGAATCCCCCCCTATAAGCTATAAGCTATAAGCCACTAAATTTAAAATGCTAAAGGCTTCTAAGGAGCCAAAGAAGCCTCCTAAAGAAAAGCCTCCTATAGAGATAAGTGACGACAAATAGTTAACTACCTCTTCCCTTTTATCTTCCCCCTGTCTATTTAAAAAAGATATAAAAATAGAAGAGGTAGACGAGCTATCTCTAGGCTATATAAGAAGGAATAGAAAGAAAAGAAGCTATCCTTAATCTTCTCCTAAAAAAGAAAGCTAAAAACAAATAAGAAAGATGGTAAAATTCAAGCCTACTATGGCTAGTACACCTTTCTTCTAGGCTCCACCAGAACAATACCTATAAAAGGCTCTAGAATGCCTAATACAGGCCTATAAAGGGCTAAAAGAAAAAGAGAAAAAAAGCCGGGTCAAATAGCTAGAAGACTATACATAAAGTATTCTAGTAGGAGAAAACCCCTTTATAAAAGGAACAGAAAAACAGGAGAAAGAGGTCCTAAAAGGACTAGTAGAAGAAGTAAAAGCCCTCTATAAAGAAATAGCTCCAAAAACCTATGCAGAAAAGTTAAAGAAGGGCCTCTCTTCTTCTACTTTCTCCTTTTCTTCTCCTCCCTCTTTCTCCTCCTCTTCTCCTTCCCCTTCTCCCTCTCCTTCTCCACCCTCTACCCTACCTCCATATACTAGTAAGATAACTAGTTACACTACCAGTCCTACCTCTACTAGAGGAAAAAAGAAGCAGCTATAAGAAAGAAAATTAGTTCTTATTATAGACTAAAAGGACTAGCCTTTAGATACCTTCTCTATTCAAAATAGAGTTAACTAACTATTTATATCCAAATTGCAAATAGAGAAGCCAGTTATAGCTTCTATAGCTAGAACCAAAGAAAAGCAGAATATTCTACTTATAACTACAGAAGAATACAATGCAGACTTTCTAGTTAAATATAAAGAAATCTAGTCCAGCTGCTTCTCCTTTAAAAGAGAACAAAAACTAGAGCCCTGGGCTTAAGTAGTAGCTTATAGCGTTCCTATCTCCCCCTTTCTAGGAGAAGGAGGCTCTAGATTACTAAAAGAAGAAATAGAGACCTTTAATCCTATTAGGATACAAGGACTACCTAAATGGATCTTATTAAGTGCAAAGATATATAATCCACAAACTAGGTTTAGCTCTATAGTATTCGCTATAAAAAGCAAGGAGAAAAGATAGGAAATCCTTAAGTAAAAGGAAATCCTAATTGCAGGGGTAGCTACTAAGGTAGTTAAATACCTAAAAATCTCTCCTACTACACAATGTATAAGTTGTTAAAAATTTGGCCATATAGGAGATAGATACTCTACTAAGGCCTATTAATTCTATATGGTAGTATACCTATCTAAAGACTACTCCTATTTTACCTGTAATATAATAGGCAGACCTTACAAGCATACTACCTCTCTTTGCATTAATTGTAAAGAAAAACACTTTGCTAATAGTAAAGACTGCAAGTATCTTAAAGCAGCTAAACTAATATATTAATAAGTATAAGTTTAGAAGATCCTATACAGGAAGAAGAAGAAATCTCCCTAGTTTCTAAAGCTAGAGGAGAAATCTCCTTTATATAATATAATGTAGGGAAAAGACACAAAGTACAACAAACCCTTTTAGAAATAGGATTTAGAAGAAAAATAGATATTATTCTAGTACAAGAACCAAGTACCTAGAAGGATAGACAAAAAGGATCCTACTTCTCTATTCTATATCCTATATTTAACCTTATCCTCCTTAGTAATTTAGCTATTTGCTCTAGAGTAGCTATCTATATAAGGAAAACTAGTTCTAGCTTTCTATAATATAGAAATAGGGAGGATATCTACAAAGATATAGATAGTATAGCATTAGAAATCTATAGCTAACTTAAAACATTTCTTCTGCTTAATATCTATAACGAGAGACAATTAGACAAGAACTCTAGAACTTAAAGAAATAGTATAGCTACTATTTCTAGGGCTATTCTAGAACTAGAACCAGACCTCCCCTTTATACTAGTAGGAGACTATAACCTATACTATATGTGGTGGAACGTAGCAGCTAAAAACCTAACTAAAGAGGCTAAAGAATTAGTAGACTAGCTAGACAAACATAACTACTAACTACTAAATTTAAACAAATAAGAAGGGACCTTTTATAGATCTAATATAAGGGGAAAGTCTATTATAGACCTAGCCTTCTACTTAGGAAACTTTTAAGAAAATACCTAGGACAATTAGACTATAATAGAAGAAACAGGATCTAACTATAAAACTATAGCCTTCTCTCTATTTACTAAAGAGACATAAAGATTCTTAAACCCTCTTTAAGAAACTCCTTTCTTAATAAAAAAGGCAAATTAGGAGCTATTTTCTACTTCCCTAGTAAAGTAAGTTTAAGAACTAGAACTAGAAGTAAAAGTTTTAGTATTAGAGGAACTAGTAGGAGAAAACCCCTATATAGAGATAGGAGAAAAAGGGCCCTTAGCCTCTTTAGAGGATAAGTATAGAACTAGGAATAGGAGCTTAAGTATAATAGTGCTAGAGTGCGTCACCTGCTACTTTGCCGTTTCCAGGGCAATTTGCCACAATTTGCCGTTTTCTAGCAATCTGCTAAATTCTGCCATATTCTACCTAGTTGCTATTAGCTCGCTTATTACTAGCGCCTTAACAACCCCTTTATATCTTACTAGTCTCTACTAGTCTTCTTCTTCTCTTTAGCTTAGTATTCTTCTTCTTCTCTTTAGCTTAGTATTCTTATATAGTAGCAATCTATAAGCTTTGGTTTAAAAGCATTTATATAAGCCTGTTACATTATACTAAGCTCTCCTTATATTGCCCGGGAAGGCCTTAATAATATCCCACCCTAAAAAAAGACCTTTGTCTACAACTGTCAGATAATCTGTATTCTCTAAGGCGTGGGACACGTGCACGAGTCACGTGCATTGTAAATCTCTTCAGAGCCCCAGGGGCCCTAGGTCAATCAACATCGACATCAATCAACGATCAAGTCAAGATTATCAATCAATCAACCCATTTTATCAATGAGCAGCTCTATCTGAATTATCTAACAACAACGACGTGTTAACACATTATACTTAGATATTAAAAAAACTTATACTACTACGCCTGGGAAGGCCCTAACAATATCCCACTTTTAGAGGTTAGACTGTACTTAACCTACACCCCTAAAAGAACCCTAGAATTAAAACTAAATTATATAATTTTAATAAACCTTAGGAAGCTAACAATAGCACCTAAAGTAAGCTTATTTAAAAGACCTGCCTCTACCTAAGAGGAATATAAGATCTAATTGGGATTAGAAATTGAAGATAATAACAACATTATAGGTATATATAAGTAGATTTGTGCTCTTGCAGCTAATTAGAAGGTTAATTGTCTCCAAGTCTAAAGTATATAAAAGACTCTAAAGGAGATCCTAAAAAGCCTTACTGCTTTATAAAATAGCCCAGCCTCCCCTTTATAAAGCCTTAGTTAACCTATTTACTTAACTAAATATAATATACTAGAGAGTACGGATATAATAATAAAGTAATTAAAATCCGTTAAGCTCCCTAACCTCCTACTATTATTAGATAGTATAGATCCAACCTTTAAGAACTGGAGAATCTAGGTACAAGGAAAGCTTTATATTAACTATAACCATTTCCCCTCTAAAGAAGCTAAAATACTCTACCTCTTTAGTTAAACTATTAGGGACACTTAGTAATACCTCTAGGCCAAGTTTAAGGATAAGTTACCTATTTGGTTTATATCTGTTAATAAGATAATATAGTATCTGGCTGCTATTTATATTAATCTAAATAAAGCACAGGATGCCTGTTATAACTATAATCGCCTAATAATAAAATTAAACCAATCCTTTACTAAGTTCTAGACTTAATTCTTACACCTATTAGGCGAAGGCTAGGTTCCCCCTAAGAACTACTGTTTAAATCTATATAATAAGCTAATGGTCCAACTATAAGAGAAGATTGCGGTAGCCTTAGACAACCTATTAACCTACTAAAGACTTACAGCCTAATACTTGTTACTAGATTTAGAACTAAAATAAATTAACGCCCGTTCTAATTGACTAAAGCGGCCCTGTAGCAACTATAACCTATCCACTATACTAACAGGAGCTAGTATTAGAAGATAAACCACAACCGCCCTTATACTAAAAGCGGTTATAACTGCCTACTTATAAGCCTTACCTAACCCACCGCGTACTATACCTTTAGCTAATACTTACTACAATACCCTAATTAACCCTACTATAGTTATATGCTTTAATTGTGGAAAGGATAGTTACTATGCCTTATCCTGCTTAGAGTTAAAGGATATAAGTAATATTAAGGAGATAGAGGAAGAAGAAATATCCAATAAGTTAGGAAAAGAAGAACCCTAAGGAAAGACTCCCCCTTAGGGTACCCTATTAATCTTAAAGAGATTAATCTAAGTTAGCTAATAGGTGGAAAACACTTTATAGTTCTATATATAGTATCTTAAAATAGATATAGAGTTAATATAACTGCCCTTATTAACACTAGAGTAAATAGCTTTGCCTTTATAAACATTGCTAAGTTCTTAAATATAAATGCTACCTAACTAGGGAAGCCTGTTTAAGTAAAAGGCTATAACGGCTAAGCCGGTAAGCTAGTTACCTATATCCTAAAGCTATATATTGCTATTAATAGACAACGCTAGTTTAGTATCCCCTTCTGCATCCTAGACCTAGGGTTCTATAATATAATCCTTAGTCAAAAATATATATTATACTTTAATATTTGGCTAAACATTTAATAAAGACAGTTTGTTTGGCTGGAGAATAGACTAAAGTTACTCTCCTTTATTAGAGAAATCTACACTAACCATAAGATATTAGCCGCGAAAGTTAACCCTATTTACTAGTGGGATGTTAGGGACTGCGACTTAGCCTTTACTTAAGAAGATGCCTACTATAAGGCTAGTAGGAACTCCGTGCTAATAAGGATACTCCCCTAAAAACCTAATCCTAAGGAAGACTTTACTTATGGAAGCGGAATGGATAGTAATATAGATAACTCCTAAATTGCGGAGATCCAGCTAATAGGGAAGAGGATATACTAATAGGACGTAGAGGATAACCTTTAGAAGATATAATAAGAGCTAAAAGGAGTAAAGACAATGCTAATACGCTAAAAGCCCCGTAGGCTATTGACACCCCTACTATTTTACAACCTCCCTATAGTAGACATTACGGCAATTAGCGCTATAGGTTTCCACTTTAATATATATTAAAAGGACAATAAGGCCTTTACAACTAGCTTATATAAAATTAACTAGATTATTAATAAGAGGGAAGAAGGACTAGTAGAGGAAACTAACAAGGAGCTAGTTAAGTGCCTCCTCCCTATATACCTCTTAGACTATAGAGACGTATTCTTAAAAGTAGCTTTAGATATACTGCCCCCCTACCAAACCTATAATTATAAGATTTAACTAGAGGCCGATAACTCTCTAAGCTATAGCCCCCTTTACTAGCAAACTATGGAGGAACTAAAAGCAACCAAGTAGTACTTAATTAATAACCTCTATAAGGGTTTTATTAAGCTAAGTTAGGCCCCTTTTACTTCCCCTATTCTGTTTATAAAGAACCTAATAAAGGCCTTTATTTCTGTATTAACTATTAAAAACTAAACGCCATTACTTAGAAAGATTGCTACCTTCTCCCCCTAATTAACGAAACCATTATATATCTAAGCTAAGCTAAAGTCTTTACTAAGCTTAATATCCGCAAAGCTTTTTACTAAATTAGGATGGACCCTGTATTAGAAGACCTAATAATATTCTATACCTGCTATAGTTCTTATAAATATAAAGTCCTTCTTTTTAGATTAATAAATGGGCCAGCTACGTATTAATGGTATATAAATAATGTTCTTTTTAACTCCCTTAACAGATTCTGCATGGCATACCTAGATAATATTCTTATATACTTAGACAATAAACTTAAGCACTAAGCTTATATTAAGAAGGTCCTAGAGAGGCTGCGGAATATAGGTCTATAAGTTAATATTAAGAAATATAAATTCGGAGTAAAACGAATAAAGTATCTTAAGTTTATTATTAGCATAGAAGGAATTAAAGTTAACCCTAAAAAGGTTAAGGCGATCTATAACTGGAACCCCCCTTATATTATAAAAGGGATCTAGTCCTTTCTAGGCTTCTATAACATCTACTATTAGTTTATCCATAACTATAGAGTTATGGCTAAGCCTCTTATATAATTAACTAAAAATAACATGCCTTTTATTTTTGATAATAATTATATAAAAGCTTTTAAGGAGTTAAAGGACCAACTTATCTCCTCTCTAATTCTCTATTACTATAACCTAGACCTTAAATTAATGCTAGAAACAGACGCCTCTAACAGAGTAGTAGTGGGGGTTCTTTTATAGTTATACCCAGATAGCAAGTAGTACCCTATTACGTTCTTTTTAAAGATAATAGCCCTAGCGGAGTATAACTATAAGGTGCATAATAAGGAGATGCTGGCTATTATATAATTATTGTCCTAGTAGTATGCAGAGCTTAGAAGCATAGACTTTTGGATTAAAGTCTATACTAACTATAAAGCCCTTAAGTATTTTATAATAATAAAGCAGCTTACCGGTTAATAGGCCTGGTGGGCTAAAATACTCTCCTAATTCTACTTTACAATTATATACCACCCTAGTAGATAAAATTCTAAGGCTAATGCTCTTACCTAAAGAGAACAGGATATGGAACTATAAGATAAGCTAAAGGCCTAGTACCAAATACGTGCCCTCCTCCGTCCCAAATAGCTTAACCTATATATCCTTAAGGAACTAAGCTTTAAGTGGAATAAGCTAGTACCTATAGAAGGAGAGATCTTAAATAAACTAATAGGACTAATTAATTGCATCCTAACCGCAAACCGCATAGCTAAATCCCTAAAGGCCCTCTGCGACTAAGCTATAGAAGGTAACCCTAGTTTGGAAATAGAAGGACTGCTCTTATACTAAGAACGGCTTATAGTTTTAGATGTTAACAACCCATAAACGGAGCTGATCCATAAAGCCCACTATTAAGTCTCTACGGCGCATCTTGGTTAAGACAAAACCTACTAACTACTAGCGCCTTGCTACTACTAGTGGGGACTCCTATCTAATATAGAATAATTTATTAAAAATTATTATGCTTACAAACAGGTAGATACCCCTAGGGATTAAACCCCTAGATAGTTATAACTACTACCAGTTTCTAAACGCCCTTAGCAGTATATTATAATAGACTTTAAATCATTCCTAAAGGTCAAATATGGCTATAATATGGCCTTTATAGTAGTTAACCAACTAAGTAAGTAAGCTATTTCCCTCCCTTACTTTAAGACTATAACCGCAAAAGATATAGCCCGTATATATATTAATAATATTTACTAGATCTATGGCGCTCCTAAACTAATTATCTCTAACTATAGACCCTAATTTATATTAGACTTCTAGGACAAATTCTACCATATCCTTGGAATTAAGATTAAGCTCTCTACCGCATTCTACCCTTAGACTAATAGCTAAACCAAGATTATAAACCAGTACCTTAACTAGCGACTTTGCCCTTTTGTTAATTACTACTAGGATAACTAGTTAGAACTACTACCTATAATAGACTATACACAGCTTACGCTCCCTTATAACAGTATAGGAATATTACTATTTAAGTTACTCTATGGATATAAACCACGAACATCCTTTAATTGGGATAGACCTATAGGACCTATAATGGCCCACGAACGCCTTAGCTATAAAGAGGCCTAGGTATTCGCTAAGAGAATGCATAGAGCCTAGGAGACTGCTTAAGCAATTATAAGAAAGGCATAAGAGAAGAAAGAGGCTGATATAAACTAATATTGCTGTAAGGTAGACTTCTAAGTAGGAGATAAGGTATAGGTGTTAATAAAAAACTAGAAGACCTAGAGGCTAAGCCATAAACTAGACTACTAAATGGCTAGCCCCTATAAAGTCCTTAAGAAGAAAGGATACTCTTTTAGGGATAAGCTACCAGAGTTAATAAAGATCCACCCTATCTTCTCTTTAGACTAACTGCGGAAGGCTGCAGACAACCTATTGCCTAGATAGTATAATAACCCCCTACTGCCAATTTAGATTATAAAAGATAAGGAATAGGAAGTTAAAGAGATCCTAGCAGTTAAGAAGAACTATAGCACCTTAAAATACTGTATAAGCTAGGTAGGTCATAATAAAGATCTAAAATAGTACCCCGTATCTAATTTTAAGTACTCCCCCTATAAGCTATAAGATTTCCACCTAGCCTACCTAGACCTCCCTAAGCCACCATATAAACTAGACAGCTGGATTAAATGCTAGGAAGAAGGGGTAGATAACTATAATAATTTAAATAACGATAAAGAACTTAAATAAAGCCTAAGGGCAGGCTTTTTGGAAGGGGGGGGGGTAATATGATGGTGCTGAAGCGCGTTACCTACTACTTTGCTGTTTCCAGGGTAATTTGCCGCAATTTGCCGTTTTCTGGCAATCTGCTAAATTCTACCATATTCTGCCTAGTCGCTATTAGCTCGCTTACTACTAGCGCCTTAACAACCACTTTATATCTTGCCAGTCTCTACCAGTGTTCTTCTTCTCCTTAGCTTAGTATTCTTATATAGTAGCAATCTACAAGCTTTAGTTTAGAAACATTTATACAAGCCCGTCACATTAAGTGCACTAGTAAATAACCTAGTAGGAGATCTTACTAGTTGTATAAAGCTAGCAGCTAAGAAAGCTATCTCTAAATCTAGAATCTACGAATTTTTAAAGCTATAGTGAAATAAAAAGCTTCTATAAAAAAGACAAAAAATAGTAAAATTAGGAAGACTTTAAGAAGAACAACCTAATAGAAGCTCTAGACTAGAAGCCTATAAAGAAGCTAAAAATCAATACTTCCATATAATAAGAGAAGCTAAAACTAGCTCCTAGAATAGTTTTCTAGAAAAAGCATAAGGAAAAGATATTTTTACTACCCTAAAATATATAAAGGACAAAATATTACAAATAATCCCTAGCCTATAGTATAGTAAAGATAGAACTACAAGACTAGTAGAAAGCTTTAAAGACTAGTATAAAACTTTTATAACTACTCTATTTCCTAAACGCCCTTCTACTAGCCCTGTAGAGTAAAAGGACTATACTATAGATAGTAAATGGGAATAGCCAGAACTAGAGAAAATAGAAGTCAAATAAGTAATCTTCTCTAGCTTTAGCAAAAAAGCCCTAGGGCTAGATAAACTATCCTTTACAGTTTTATAAAAGGCTTACCTTACTATAAAAGATCTTCTATATAGAATCTACCAGATTTTATTTATCCTAGGCTACTAACTAAAAGCCTGGAGAGAAGCTTAAGGAGTTATTCTCCCTAAAGCAAATAAGGAGGACTATTCTTTACCAAAGTCCTATAGATCTATCTCCTTATTAAACTGCCTAGGAAAGACTCTAGAGAAAATCTTCGCTACTAGATTAGGATATCTAGCTAGTACTACTAGCTTACTTCAAGACTTACAAATAGGAGGAAGAAGACAGCGGTCCGTAATTAATGCAGTTTTACTACTTCTAAATAATATCCAATCAAAAAATAATAGGAAAAAAGCTAGACAAAAAATAGCTACTATATTATTCCTAGACGTAAAAGAGGCCTTTAACTATATCTCTACAAACCAGCTTCTATCCATCTATAAGGAACTAGGACTACCTATAGCGTTTATATAATAGGTAGCTACCTTCCTTAACAATAGAAAACTACAGCTTTCCTTTAATAGACAAATATAAGAAAAAGCAGAAATAGAAATAGGGATACCACAGGGTTCGCCTATATCCCCTATTTTATTCCTACTATATCTACGCAATATCTATAGGCTAAAGACAGAAGGAGCCTATTCCCTTAGCTATATAGATAACTTTGCAATTACAGTTACTTTAAATTCAGCTAAATCTAACTGTAAAAAGCTAGAGGGAGTAGTAGTAGACTTAATGTCTAGAGCTAAGGAAGCTGCTATTAGTTTTAATATTAGCAAAACGGAGCTTATACACTTTTATAGTAAACGTACTATAATAAAAGAAGGGCTAAAGCTAGGAGACACAGAAATATCCCCTAAGCCTCTAGTTAGGTAGTTAGGGGTAGTTCTAGACTCTAAGCTTATATTTAAACAATATATAGAAATAAGAATCTCTAAAGCAAAAGCAGCCTTTTATTTAATTAGAAGACTAGGCAATATATAAAGAGGTCTATCCTTACAAGCCCTACGACAGCTCTATATAGCTTACATTACTACTATAGTAGACTATAGAGTATAATGCTGGTGGAAAAGCAAATCTAGAGACCACCTACTAGCTAGGTACCAGTCTCTATAAAATAAGGCCCTAAACCTAGTTTTAGGAGCGTTTAGAGGATCTCCTAGCCAAGCTATGGAGATTAAGGCCTCTATTCCTCCTCCTAGAATTAGGTTTAAGAAGCTTTGCAATAACTACACATTAAGAATCCTAAAATTTAAGGAAAACCACGCAGTTAAGAAAGTTTATATAGAAGAGGTTAATAAAGATAGGGATAAACTAGCAGTTAGCCCCAGCCCCAGCTCTAATTCTAGCCCTAAAAACTCTACTATAAAGCACCTTCTACAGCCAAAAACACAGCTACTATCTCTAACCTCTAGAGTCCAGCAGCTAATTCAAAACTGGAAAATAGAGAGAATCTCTCTAAATTGGCAAAAACTGTAGTCTCCTCCTATTTCTGCTACCTTTTCTATTTCTAAAGGTAGTAAGGAAGAAGCTGTACAAGAATATTTAAGACTAGTAGAAAATCTACAAGAATCCCTAGAGTAGGACTTAGTAGATATATACTATACAGATGGCTCTAAAGATAGCAAATTAAATATAGCGGCTGTATATAAAATAGGAGAGAGAAATAGGATTAAATATGCAATAAACTGGAATCTAGGACCCTATATAGAAATTATAAACGCAGAGCTTTACGCAGTCTATAGGGCCCTAGAATACCTAAAGCAATAAAGACTAGAAGAGAAATAAGTCTATATCTTTATAGATAGCCAAGCAGCTATTAAAAGATTACAACTTAATTCTCTTACAGGAGGGCAAGAACTAGTCTTTAAAATTACGCAAAGCTGTTCCTATCTAGCTAGTAAGAATATCTCTATTAACTTTTATTGGGTTCCTAGCCACCTAAAAATTTATAGAAATAAAATAGTAGATAAACTAGCAAAAAAGGGCCTTACTAGAAGAAAAATACAATCTTTTTATACCTCTTTATCCTATATAGAGAGGCTAGCAAGAGAAAAAATACTAGAATAGTGGAAAAACAACTGGCAGCAGAACAAGAATAAAGAAAAACACTACACTAGGATTTGTTAAGGAAGTTACCCCTTTTCTCTTAAAGCTCCTAAGAATAAATATCCTAAAAAGCTATAATCAGCCTTCTTTCAACTAAAACTTAGAAAGGGCTATTTTAAATCCTTCTCTAAAACTATAGGGAAGGATAAAGAAGGCAAATACTTTAGGGAATATAACGCTTTACAAACCCCTAAGCACTTACTACTAGACTATAGCCTATATAAGGAAGAGAGAAAGGAAATGCAAAGGCAACTAGGCTCTCCTCTCTCTCTAAAGAAGTTATTTTATACAAAAAAAGGAAGAAAAACACTCCTTCTATTTCTAGACAAGACAGAAATAGCTACTAAAAAGTGGCTAATAACAGCAGGATCTGTAGGAGATAACTCCCACTAAGATTCTAGTAAATAGATAATAGAAAGCAAAAGGAGAGAAATAAAATATAAAAGAATAGGGACAGGCGTTAGGATTTCTTATAGTTTTTTCTACCATTTTCTTATTACCTAATAGTTATAGTAACTTAGTATCTTACTAAGGAGCTGTAAACCCCTAGGGGTTTATAAACTACTAGGATATAGTTACTAGTATATATTAAGCTGCCTGGGAAGGATTTATATATATAGAACTATAGCGCTATAGCCTAGAGGCCGCATGCGCAGTATTATACGTAGCATAATACAACGGATATAAAAAAAAAGAAATATTATAAATTCACTTAAAGCCGAGCGTCGCGTATCTCCCACCCCGTTAAAACAATATACCCTCTATAACTTTACTAATATAGCTTTATATTTTATAGCCCTTTATTAAAGCTATAAAACTAGCTCCTATTATATAAATTAGAGCTATATAAGTAGGACTAGAGGGGGTAAAGCTAAATATCGCGTATTACTTACCCTATTATAATAATATACCCCTTATAACTTTACTAATATAACTTAAATTTATATAAATAATGGCCTATATAGGCTATATAAAGAAACTTTATAGTATTAATGCTTAGCCTAGATATTAGTAGCGCCTATAATAATATACCCTAATATTACAGACCTTATATTGACAGTGGTACAGCTACTAAAAAAGGATATAAATGGGTTGGTTAAGATAGTACGGGAGGCGCTGGAACTAATTAAACTATAGGATAAAATATAACTAAGTTATATAGCTGCCACAGAAGCACCTTAAGAAGGTCTACTTAAAAAACTACCTTATCCAAAGGTTATAAATTTCAATAAGAATGCAATCTTATATATGTAGCTCTCAACAAATTAACAGAAAGCGTATAAGAACAGTAGACAATACTATAACTAGGATATAAAGTATTTCTTAAGATAGGAAGATCATCTTCAACAGATCCGCACCCAGATTATATCCATAGTATTAACTTAGAAGAAGCTACTGCTTAACCCTTCCTTAACCGTTAAAGAATGGCTATCTTAGTTAAAGGAAAATATAGAACCTACCTCATTATTTATTAGGAAAAAGGTATAATACTAATATACGGAAGTCCTTAAGGGGTTTAAATAGTTATTAAAATTAAACTAATGGCTAGATTAATGGGAATATATAATATTACTAGGAGAGAAGTATGAGATTTCTTAAATATCTAATAGAATCTAGCTTTAAGATCTGGTAGAAGTTATTTAACCTTTTAGCGACGCCTATTGTATAAAGTATGCTACCAAGTTAAATTACCCTTAAAAGTTAAGATTTTTTAAATACTATAGAGTAGTAAAGTAGCTATAAAAAGGACTTAGAACACCCTTAGAGAAAGCTAATATTACTATAAGAGGGAGTACCTTTAATATAGACTTCATAGAGTAAGCTATTAAGGATCACTTTAATACTACTAAAGGTTTATAAAGAGGAAAGGCCTTAGTATATAAGAGCTGCTTAAAGAGAGCTAAGACACTAGTAGATAAGAAGACATTCTATAAGAAGCTAATACTTAAGTGCCTAGCATGCGGAATAAGAGGACACTTTATTTGGGACTATTAGTATTTATTTAAAGATAAGAGACCTATAGGAGTTATAATTAGAGATACTTATATTAAAAAGGCATTAAGGAAGGTAGAATAGAATAAGGATCTTACTAATCTAGTTACTAAAATTAGACATAAATAAGAAGATAAAGCTTAATAATAATAGGATAAAAGTTAGGAGATAGTTAAGAAGAGTAAGGGAATCCTATATTTTAAGGACGTTGCCTTTTATATAGACTTTAATATAAATCTAGTATTATTCTGTCTACTTTAAAAACAAGGGTACTACTAGGATAATAAAGGATAATATAATCCTATACTAAATAGAAGAACGTTATAGACAATAGACTATTAAAATATGTCCAACTAGAGAGTCTATTAGCGTTTAATATAAGCTAACTGTTACGCCGCTAACAGAAGCGTAGAGTATTATTAAGAGATATTTGTCTAGATATAAAAGGTGATACATAACTATGGTATCTGCGTCTAGGTTATTTAAGACCTATGAGGTCTTACAAAGGTTCTTAGATTAGAATATTAATAAACCCTATTTTAACCTCCTAACTAAACTAACTTTAAGGAAGCGCCAAGGGATTATATTTAAGGCTTTGGCGCTATACCTAAGCTTAAAATAACACCGCCAAACGCTTAGGGAGTGTAATTATTAAAAAGGCATAAAAAGGGATAGTAGACTTTTAGCTTATTAAGACCTACCTACAAAAGCTACTGTATTGGCGAGTACGATATACTAGACCCTAAGGGCTATTCCTATAAATTTGACCTAGAGATAATATAGAAAGATGCAGATAACGCAATTATCTATTATAATCCTAATAAAGTTATTTGTTAATAACATTGTCTTCTACTACCAAAAGATAGATAAGAAGAAAGCTTAATAAGTAATTAAGGAGCTAAGCAAGGAATACTAGATAAGTACCTTTAGTAAGCTAAAATGGTTCCTAAAAATCTATATGCCATATAATTATAGCCAGAGGCTCCTATAGCTATCCTAGGAAGCCTATATTAAAAAGATAGCTAACTAGTATAAGATAGATCTTATTAGGCGTCTTCTAGACACTCCTATAGCAGAATCTAAACTCCTTCCTACCAATTACCAATTAATCTATTTAACGCGTTTATCCCCTAATATAGACCTACTAGTCCGCCCTATATCCCTACTAAGAGAAGCAGCTTCTATAATACTATATTAGAGTATTCCAGTACCTATATAGCATAAAGAGCAGAGCAATCTACTATAGAGAAGATAAGGAAGAAACGAATAGTAGAGGGAAAGATAAAGGAATATATAATAAAGGATAAAACAACGGAAGAGACGATAGAGGTAAAGCGCAATTATTTATCTATACCAGCAATGTATTATTTATGGACAATTCCGTCAACAGAAAGAGCTTATAAGGATATATTATAAGGCTATTTAGAGGACCAATTGCATAGAGAGAAAATAAGTAGGATATGGTGACTACATCAAGCATAGAAGCCAAGTTGTTAGCCCTATCTCAGATAGTAAAAGAAGCTATCTTTACTAGTAGGATGTTCAAAGCAATTAAAAAAGCCCTTAATTATTAACTCTAATTAATTACAGGAGACACGGCGAAATTAATCACAAAGCTCCGACATGTCGACATCTATTGGCACTTGTTGCGTCAAGAATACGCAATAAAACGAGTGGTATTTCAATGGAAAGCGACGAAGGAGATAATCGCCAATGGACTTACAAAGGCCCTGCCCAAGCAGAGGTTTTAGAACTTCGTCAACCCAGTTAGAATAGTGGATATTAAAGAGCAGCTGGATAAGGAGAAGCAACTAGAGGACCTAAGGGAGAAGGAAGGATTTAATTAACGCATTAATAGATATAAGAAGGTGGTTAGCTTTGACCTCAAGAGCTTAAAGCTAAGGGGGTTATTAAATAATCTATATTCTCTAAGGCGTGGGACATATATACGAGTCACGTGCATAGGGCACGTATATTGTAAATCTCTTCATAGAGCCCCAGGGGCCCTAGGTTAAGGTAAAGAGCATTAATTAATAATTAAGTCAAGATTATCAATCAATTAACCTATTTTATTAATGAACTGCTCTATACAAACTTCGTGATAATAACTATAACGATTTAATATATCCCTTTTATAAGTTCTTCTAGATAAACTCCTTAAGCGCTACTAACTTAGTTTTAGTAAGCTTATAGATTAGAAAGAATCTTAGACTTATTCCTGGTTTTAATTCTATTTTATAGTCCTATACTATATACTCTAATAACTTTTTACTTTCTGAGCTCTATAACTTTTTACTATACTTATAGTATCTCTTTAGTATATAACTTAAGCCTCGCTTAGTCTCTTTATACATTACTCTAACTTAATACTATACTATCTCAGTTTATTATTACGTTTTGCGTTATTATATATTTGTAATATTAACCTAACCTATAGCCTAATTAATCTTTAAATTATACTCCTATAACTAAGGCATTTCTAATATTACCTTGTCCTTTCCTAATGGTAGAATATTAAAAGACATCTTAATGTCTCTTTCTTTAATAGTTAACTAAATAGGTCCTGTTTTAAGGTTAATAATACCTTTTCTATAGGCAATTAAATCTCCTAAAATTGTTATTAATAGGTATAAGTATTCTTTTTGTCTATATAGTAACCCTATTCTTCTAACTGCTGCTAGTAATATATAGTTCCTTATTACTTTACTATTTACTAGCGCCTTAAATTTCTAATCTTGCTAATTAACTTTTAAGTTTAGGTATTATCTTATAATTCCTTTAAGGGTCTAAGGCTCTACTACTAGCTCCCTTTAGTTTTATGGGCCTTTGCTTTTCCTAACTATTAACTATTTAACCTTAACTATACTTAGTCCCTTTATAGCTAATACTTAGTTTGTTTCTTATCTTTAACATACTATAAATAGGTGTTCTCTATATACTCCTACTACTATTATCTATCTAGGTATTCTTCTATAAGGAACCTTTTTAGTTAAAGTATTAAGTCTTCTAGTTCTTAAACTTCTACTAGGTACTAACTATATATATACTTAGCGTTCCTATACCGTTTCTTGTCTATTATCTAGTATATTCTTATTAGATACTTGCGGTATTTATTTTTAGGTATTCTATATATATTGCATATATTATCTATATATGAGATTTACACTAATATATAATGCGCTAGGTGCTTTAGGTTAACTCTTAGTTTATCTTTATCTTTAAGTTTAAACCTCTCCCGCGTTAATCTAAATATTACTATATTATTTACTAGTACTAATATTTGCATTATTTCCCTCTAGTTTATAGCCTATTTCTTTAGATTTTTTAATATTATAACTAACGCCCCTTTTATATAGCTTATCTACTTCTTAAATATTACTTAGTTTAGTATAACTTTTTTATCTAGCCATATATAAAAATCTTCCTATTTATTGTTTCCTCTTTACTAGTACTACTTCTAGTATAGCTTAGTAAGCATATACAATTTATCTATAAGGAAGTATCTCTTTATTGCTGTATTATTGCAACCTTTAGTATATCTCTTCGTGAACTAGGTTGGAATCCCTAAATCCTTTTTTTATTCTAGTTTGTTTAACTACTTAGCTCTTAGTATTCTTACCATTAGCCTATTTATAACTTTTTATATAGGTACTCTGTCCCTTATATATCCTAGTATAGCTAATCTCTAGTCTAGCTTCTATTTTTGCTATAAGATAATTTGTTATCTAAATTTATCTATACTTTCTTTTAGTTTTCTTCTTCTAAAAGGATCCTTAAAGTTTTTTTGCTTTTTAATTACTATATTAACTTTTTAACCTTTAGGCTAAACACTATATTTACCTAAGACTGCTATAGACCTTATTTATTCTTTAAAATCTTGGCTTCCTAGGAATCTTTGTCCTAAGCTTATTTATTTATCTATAAACTAAGCTGCTGCCCTTTCCTATTAGTTTTCATCCATTATAGGTTTTTAGGTATATCTTATCTCTTCTTAAAAATCTTAACTATTTCTTATTTTTTCTTAAGGATCTTAAGTCTGTAGCCTTTTACTTTTATTAAATAGTGAGCTAGCACTAGTAGTTATCTACTTGCTTAATTGTCTTTAAATATTACTCCTTCCGTTTTATAAAGTGATAGATGCTGTATCTAATAGTGTTATAATACCCATTACTAAACTGCGTTTTATAGTTGTCTTAGTCTCTACTTCTATTATATTACTAAGGTTTAAGCGCCCCTAGCTAGCCTTCTTTTCCTTATTGCTATTAATCAATAAGTACCCTAACTCTATTGTTATTATTGCTAATCTTTATCTATATATTACTATAACGTCTTAATCCAGCTTATAAAGTTAATTTTATTCTTTATCTAACTCTCTGGTTCCTTTAAGTCCTTTTAACTCTGGCTTTTGCAGCTAATAGCTTATACTATACTTAGCGTCCTTATAAATTTAGTATGCGTTATTATAATAAAATATAAAATGTTTAATTAAGTATTCCTTAGTACCTTATAACCTCTTTATTACTAGCCCTAGTTCTTCTTACTTTATTCCTTTTACTGCATAATTACTTTAACCACCTCTATAGTCTCTAGTATAATAACCTTATTTTCCGTAATTTATATAAGCTCCTAACTTAAACCAATTTTTTTATTATAAAGTCTGCCTAAATATCTTCTGTTAATAAGATCCCTAGTTTAGCCTTTGCTCCTTAGTCCTATAATTACTTAATTTTTAACCTTTAGGTTTCTATGGTTTTTTATTCTACCTTTAGGATTCTTTAATACCGCTTAAGTCTATTAGCTCTAGCCCACCGTTTTATAGTTTATAACTCTATATCTATTATTATATACTCTATGCCTTATATAACTATAGAACTCTATCTTACCCTTTTTTAGCTTGTTCCCTTTAATAGATCCTATTATTTATCTTAATTAACTAATCTATTAACTCTCTTAGAGTTTTTATATCTTTTATTAGAATAATTACATCCTAGACTTTAGCCTTAAGTCCCTATTTATATTATACTATAAGCGCCTTATTATTCTACTTAACCTAAGTTATAAGTATCTAAAACTATATTGTATACTTAATTATTAAAGTATATTATACTAGGTTCTAAAGCCTTTTTTTTACTATGGTTATTGCTTTTAAGTCTTTAAATATCTACGTAAGTCTTTCTATAAACCCATTCTAGTTAGTAAATATAAACCATACTTCTTAGTTAGTAGTTATTATTCCATTAGTTTAGATTTTGGTAAGGTAAGATTTAAACTACTTAAGTGCTTTTCTGGTTAAGAACAATCCTACATATACTATTTAGTCTATAGATATTGCCAACTTTGCTCCTTCCTGTATAACCTTAAAGTACATTTATATAAGGAATCTTTTAAGTTTTAACTTCTCTCCTAAGAATTATTTAATTAAGGGTAACTTAACCTTAGCCGCTCCAATTCCATTAATTCTTTCTTTAAGTATTTAATTATTATCTGTTAATTAATTAACTATTTCCTGTAACTAACCTACTGTAATAAGCTATAAATCCATATCTTTTATACTGGTGTCTCTTTCTAACCCTAAGGTTATAGCTACTATAGATAGCGTTATAACTGGTGCTTTTGGTAGTATATTGTTTAACTTTATTAATACTATAACTAGGTAGTAAATGCGTAACAAAGCCTTATGGGAAATGCTATAGTAAACTTACTAATAGGCTAGGTATATAGGTAAACAGGAAGTTAATAATATAATAAGTACAAATAATAACTAGTAGAGTGGTTGCCTACAGATTAACTCTAATTATATTCTAAGATTTACTATAAGGAAGAAAACTATCTAGGTAGGGACTATAAGTTCTTAAATATATAACTATACTTCTAAGAAATCCTTCTTATATATAAGATACATAATATACATATTATATATACGTTCCGTCTATACTCTACATATACTATATATTACGTTATATAACCTTAGTTACTATTCCTTATTATACAGTTTAACCAGATCTATCCTGGACCATGCCCTTATTAACTAACTAGCTTCTTTTAACTCCTCTCCTAGTAGTTATAACATTGTACTTAAAGCGTCTATAATATAAAGTATTTTTAGGACTATAGTAGGGTCCATAAATACTATAGCAAGGGTCTAAATAAAGGTAGGATAATATTACCTTGCTTATAGTAGCTCTTAAAGCAAGGCTATTCAGCCTATATAAAACCAATTCGTTTATCTATTTAGTATAAAGCTTAGCAGTAATTATAGGCTGTATTTATAGGCCTAATATCTAACTAGTCTATAATAGGGCGGACTATAGTAATAGCGGCTATACTTATAGGCCTAATATCTAACTAGTCCGTAATAGGGCGGGCTATAATAGGTCGCGGCTAAATTGATATAGGTAGTATAAGGAGGTAGGAAGTAGAGGAAGAAGTAGCAATAGAAGTAGCAGTAAAAGCAGTAGTGGAAGTAGCAGCGGAAACAGCAGCGGAAGTAACAGCGAAAGTAGTAATGGAAGTAGCAGTAGAAGCAGCAGTGGAAGTAGTAGTGGAAGTAGTAGTAGAAGCAGCAATAGGCTACCAAAGATCCGCTAAAGATTGTCAGGGCCTCCTCTTTCTTTTCTCCTGTATATATAGAGTTAGAAAGGCAGTTAAAAAGAAGGGAAAAAAGTATTAACCTTATAAGGTTTATAGGTCTTATATAAAGCTCCAAGACAGTTTATTATAAAGTTAGCGGAAGAGTAATACTACCTGCAAATAGTATAAAATAGACAATTAAAAGGCATTTAGGTGGTATTTAGGCGGTAATATAGGTAGGGAATAGTAACTGGGGCAGTAAATATAGAGAGCGGTAATAAGGGGTGGAAAAAGGGTTGAAAATTTTTAATGAGGTAGCATGTAAGGAAATTAGGTAACGTGCCTCCCCTAAGTAAGACACCCCCCTAAGCGAGACAATTTTTAACACGTTTTCTTAATTTTAGTAGCAATAATATAGCTTTTTTTTAAAATTTAAGACTTTAATATAAAGCAAGTATACTCTAAAAAAGCCTTCTAAAAATTATATAAAAAAATTTCATAAGGATAAATTTTCATTAATAATTTTTAGTTCCTTTAATTTAGCGTAAAGATCGCAGCATATTAGGCGGATCCTTATTACTAATAAACCGGGTTTTCCTAACCATTTTTTTAATTATAGTATATTTGTATCTTCCTTCCTACTTAATAAAGTAAAATTCTAAATATATAGTTTGTTTTTAAGATATACTCTATTTTAGAAATAGATTTAATAAAATATTATTTTAATAAGCTTGGCTTAGAATTGGGTAATTAAGGTGTCTTGCTTAGGGGGGTGTCTTATTTAGGGAGGTAGCATATTAACTAGTATTTCTTAGCCAAATAAAGTTACTAATTAAAACCCGCCAAGACCCATTAAATAGTTCTATATAGATAAAACGACGGCTTAAGCGTAAGAATAATGCTCTTTGGTTATATGCACTTAATAAGGCTCTAAAGGGCTTACTAGTAAGAGGGAAATCTAAATAAGAGCTCTTTTACTATAAGTGGTGCTCAGATTAAAGTGTTATAAAATCTCTATCTAGTATTACTATTTTCTATTATTACCTAAGAAACTTATATAGAATCCTTACTTAGCTAAAGCGATTTAAGGTTGATATTAATACTAAAGCTATACTTGCCGTATTATTTAATAAGCAGGCTAAGGCTATAGTAACTAGGCAAGATCTAATTTTTTTTAAGGACTCTATAAGAAGCAGTTAATAAAAAGACTTTTAACGTACCTAATAAGCGAGCTGCGCAGATAAGTAAGTTACACAGCCTAAAACTGTTACGGACGCTTTAAGTACGATGTTACGACTACTTAGAGAAGAGTCGGCGGAAGCTAGTTGGTTAATATAGGCACGGTCCAGGATGGATCCGGTAGAACTATATAACGAGGAATGGTAACCAAGGTCACGTGGTATTGAACGTATTGACTATATTAAACGGAAGGGACGTTACGTTCAATACAGATAACACGTACCTTACGTACAAGAGAGGATTTCTTAGGAGTACGGTTATGTATTTAAAGGACCTTAGTCCCTACCGTAGATAGTTCTCTCCTTGTAGTAAATCTTAGAATACAATTGGAGTTAATCTGTTAGGTAACTACTCCACTAGTTATTATTACATTGTTACTTTATTCTTACCTATATACCCAGCCTAATAATAGGACCCACTGTAGTTCCTGCTATAAGGTTCCGTTACACATTCACTACTAAGGTCACGGTATTTAAACAAAGTCAAATAATATGCCACTAAGAGCAGTACTAGTCACGACAGCGTCGGCAACAGCCATAACCTCAGGGCCAGGAGATACTAGTATGGACAATAGGGATTCTCAAGTAGTTATACAAGGTTAGTTACAGGAAATAGTTAATCACTTATAAGATAATAATAGGATACTTAAAGAACGCATTAATAGAATTAGAGTAGTAAAGATTAAGTTACCTTCAATTATATAATTCTTAGGAGAGAAGTCAAAGCTTAAGGGATTTCTTACATAAATGCACTTTAAGGTAGTACAGGAAGGAGCGAAGTTAGCAATATTATTAGACTAAGTAGCCTATGTAGGATTGTTCCTGACGGGGAGGGCACTTAAGTGGTTTAAGCTATATCTTACGGAAATATAGGCCAATGGCATAACAACTACTAACCAGGACATACGGTATATATTTACTAGTTGGAACGGGTTCGCAGAACGGTTAACGCAGATATTTAGAGACCCAGAAGCTATAACCATAGCAGAACAAAAGCTTCAGAACTTAGTATAACGCACTTCAGCAATTAAGTATACAACACAGTTTTAAACACTAGCTATATAGGTTAAGTGGAATAACAGGGCGCTTATAGTATAGTATAAATAGGGACTTAAGGCTAAAGTCCAGGACGTAATTATCCTAATAGAAGATGCGGATACTCTAAGAAAGTTAATAGATTAGTTAATAAAGATTAATAACCAAATCTATTAAAGGGAACAAGCTAAGAGAGGGCAAGACAAAGTTCCATAGTTGTATAAGGCGCAGAGTACGCAACAACAGATATAGAGTTAAAAACCATAGAATGGCGCAGAGCTAATAGACCTAAGCGGTACCAAAGAAACCTAAAGATGGGAAAAGAAACTATGGAAACCTAGAGGTTAAGGATTAAGTAATTAAAGGACCTAAAAGCAGAGGCCAAACCAAGGATTTTAGCAGTAGAAGATGTTTAGGCGGACTCCATAGTAAAAAAGATAGTTTAAAGATAGAGCTTATATAAATTGCAGAAAACAAGGTTATTTCGCCAGAGACTATAGAGGTAGTTAGAGTAACCACGCGGTAAAGGGAACTAGACCGGCAAACGGCACATACGTACAGAGGGACGACGGTGCACTATAAGGAATAAAAGAATGTTCAATTAATAGTTTTATATATTGTTATAATAACGTATACCAAATTTATAAGGACGCTAAGTATGGCATAAGCTATTGGCCATAAGAGCTAGAGTTAAAAGGACTCCAAGAAACCAGAGAGTTAGACAAAGAATAAAATTAACTCTATAAGCTAGATTAAGATGTTACAGTAATATATAGACAAAGATTAGCAGCTATAACAATAGAGTTAGAGTACTTATTAATTAACAGCAATAAGAACAAAAAGGAGGCTAACTGGGAGTACTTAAACCTTAATAACGCAACAGAAGCAGAGACTAAGACCATCACCAAATAAGGTTCAGTAACGGGTATTATAATACCATTAGATACAATTTCCATTGCTTTATAAGATAATAGGAGTAACGTTTAAAAGAAACTAAGTAAGTAGACAACTGCTAGTGCTAGCTCATTACTTAATAAAGGCAAAAGGCTACAGGCTTAAGATTTTTAAAAAGAGATAAGAGAAGCTTAAGATTCTTAAGACGAGATAAGACACACCTAAGGACCCACAACGGACAAAAACCGATGGGAAAGGGTAGCAACTTAGTTTAGTAATAAATAAATAAGTATAGGACACAAGTTTAAGAACTATAAGTTTAGAGAACAAATAAGAACGTTAGCAATCCTAGGTAAACATAGTATTTAGCCTAAAGATTAAACAGTTAATACCAGGATTAAAAAGCAAGACGACTATAAAGATCTAGCTGCAAGACGCAGAAAACAAGAAACTATAGATAAGTTTAGAACAAGAATTATTGCATAGCAAGAGCAAAAGCTAGATAAGAGATTAGCTACGCTAGGTTATATAAGGAACAGAGCACCTATATAAAGAGTTACTAATAGGCTGAGTGTAGGGACACCTAGGGCAAAATGGTTAGACAAACTAGAATAAGAAGAGGATCTAGATATTTTAACCAGGTTCAAAGAAAGACATACTAAAGAATATTATAATGTAGCAATAATAAGGTACTTTCTAACAGATAGACTATACACACTAAACCAGTTATATGGAAAGTGGTATAGGCAACGACACAACAACAAATAGGAAGACTTTTATATATGGCTAAATAAAAAAGTTATCTAAGACCAACCCATTACAGAAAAACGCATAAGTTATATTAAAGGAGTATTAATTATAACGTTAAGGAACCTAGAAGAGGGATCCAGGGACTAGAGAAGTAAGCAACAAATCTTAGTACCTATAGTAGAGATACCAGTGGTTAGGTTAACTAGGTATAGGTTTAAACTTAAAAACAAAAACAAACCAAGAGTTAACCCAAAACATGCAACATATTATACACTATTATAGATAGCTTATGTGGATAATATATGTAATATGCATAGAGCACCTAAAGATAAAAACCAGAAGTACCTAGTAAGAATATATTAGGCACCAGAGGAAAAGCGGTTTAGAAATGCCAAGTATATATATAGTTGGCACCCAGTAGAAGTACAAGGTTAGGGAGACTTAACACTTTAACTAAGAAGATTCCTTATAGAAAAATGCCTAGATAGACAATAGTAGTAAAAGTGCCTAAAGAACACTTATCTATAGCACATAGAGGAAAAGAAACAAATTAAGTATTAGCTAAAGTTGGACTAAGTATAGGCAGGATCTAGCAGCTAACAGTTAGGAAAAGGGGAGGTATATAGGACTAGAGGGAACTAATATTAGAGCCTTAGACCCTTAAAGGAATTTAAGGTTAACACCTAAATTTATAAGCTAAGTGGTAAGATTAGCAGTTTAAAGTGTTAGTAGATAGTAAAGTAACTAGGAACCACATATCACCAAAAGCAGTGGAAAGGATAGGGTTACTATATAGACAAAAGGAATACCTATATCCACTTATAACAATTTCAGGAGATTAGATAGCCTATAGAGGAGGCATTATTAATCTTAAAATAGGACCTATTTAGATAACTATTAAAGGGAGACTAGTCAGAATGTCTTTTAATATCCTACTATTAGGACAGGACAAGGCGATACTAGGAATGCCTTAGTTATAGAAGTATAATCTAAAAATCAATTGGGTTATAGGTTAGGTTAATATTAAGGATATATAATAGCGCAAAGTGCAATAGTAAACCAAGTTGGTATAGTACCAAGTTAGAGTAATATATAAGGAGACTAAGCGAGGCTTAAGTTATATTCCAAAGAGATACTATAAGTATAGTAAAAAGTTATGGTTACCAGAAAGTAAAAAGCTGTTAGAGTATATAGTATAGGACCACAAGATAAAGTTAGAAGAAGGAATAAGTTTAAAGTTCTTTCTAATCTATAAGCTTACTAAAACAGAGTTAGTAGCGCTTAAGGAGTTTATCCAGGAGAACTTATAAAAGGGATATATTAGACCATTACAGTTATTAGCAGGATATCTAGTACTATTTATCCCAAAGAAAAACAGAAAACTTAGGATATATATAGACTATAGACAGTTAAACAGCATTACTAGAAAGGATAGGTATTCTTTACCCTTAATTAGCGAAATCCAAGATAGGATAGGTAACGCAAAGATCTTTATAAAGATAGATCTAAGATAGGCGTACTATCAGATTAGGATTAAGGAAGGCGACAAATAGAAGGCAGCCTTTAGGTCAAAGGAAGGACTATATAAGCCATTAGTTATACAATTCGGGCTTATAAACACACTAGTAACGTTCCAAAAGCGAATTAATAGTGTATTAGGAGAATACCTAGATAAGTTTGTTATAGTATACCTTAACAACATTATCGTCTACTTAGAAAGTAAGAAAGAGCACAAAGAACATATTAAATGGGTCTTAAAGAGACTATAAGAAGAACAGATACCAGTAGCAATTAAGAAATACGAGTTCTTTACTAGGAAGACCAATTTCGTTAAATTTATTATTAAACTAGGCCAACTTAGTATAGATCTAAAGAAGATCAAGGCTATAGTAAATTGGCAAGAACTAGAGAATATTACGCAGTTAAGATCGTTCCTAGGGTTTTGCAATTACTATAAAAGGTTTATAGCGCAATAGTTATAGGACATTAAGCCATTTACGCAGTTAACAAAGAAAGAAGAACTATGGGCATAGGGAAAGGAATAATAAGAACTATTTAAAAGAATTAAAGAGTTATTTACCTAGGAGCTAGTTCTTAAGATCTATTAACCAGGTCTAAAGACGGTTGTAGAAACAGATATATTAGACTTTACACTAGGGGCGTACTTCCTATAGAAATATTAAGATGGATGGCACCCAGTGGTATACTATAGTAGAAAAATAACACTACTAGAGTTGAACTATAATATCTACAACAAGGAGTTATTAGGTATAGTTACAGTACTTAAGGAATAGAGAGTATTCTTATAAGGCACAGAGAAACCATTTATAGTTAAGACAGACTATAAGAACCTTATAGGATTCCTAATAATAAAGGAACTTAACCGAAGACAGGTTAGATAGGCGGAAATGCTTATAGAATACTATTTTAAAATTTAGTATACCAAGGGTATAGATAATACACAAGTAGACGCTCTAAGTAGAAAGGCTAAACTATAAAGTAATAAAAAGCTATTAGGAGCTTTATTGCGAAAGGATTAAAACAGATTAATTAGGTATAATTATCTAAAGATTATAGCAACTAAAGAAAATCAGATCTATAAATTACTAAAGAGTAATTAGACACAGAAGATCTAAAAAGCATAGGTAGAGGATTTAGACTTAGAGCAATATAAAAACAGAGAAGCAATATATATGCCTAAGTCTATCGCAGAAGAATTTGTTAAGGAATTCTATAAGGGAATAATATAAGGACACAACGGAGCTATAGGCTTAGTATTAAGACTTTAAAAGAAGTATATTATTTAAGGAATCTAGGGACTAGCAAGACAAGTTATAAAGAAATGTCTAAATTGCTAAAGAAACAAACCGACAAGGCATAAGCCGTATAGAGGGCTACAACCTGTTAAGACACCAGAAAGACCATAGGAGGTTATATTATAGAACTTTATTATTAAGTTACCAAAGTTAAGAGATTTTATTACAGGATAAGATCATAACGCGATTTTAGTAATAGTAGATAAGCTAATAAAGTGGGGATACTTTATAGCATATACTAAAGAGATATTAGCAGAAGATGTCGCTAGAATCTATATAAAGAAAGTATTTATAAGATATAGAGCACCAAACAAGATTATATTGGATAGAGATCTAAGATTTATAACAGCATTTTAGGAAGTATTTCTGGCAAAATAAGGAGTTCGCGCAGTAATATCTACAGTATATTATCCGCAGACGGACGAATAAACGGAAAGACTAAACTAGATACTAAAGTAGTATCTAAGGCACTATATTAATTACGCATAGAATAATTAGGTATCGTTATTACCAGTTACACAGTTTGTATACAATGCAACACCATAAGAAGAAATAGGGACATTACTATTTAAGGCAAATTATAGATATAAGCCAAGAACATCATTATCGCTATATTAAGCAAAAAAGACAAGTAGTATAGCTAAATAAAGAATGGAGATGTTAATAAATCTTTATATAGACCTTAAAGAAACAGCTAAACTAGTACAAGAACGAATAAAAAGGTACTATAATGCTAAAAGATCTAAGGGACCAGATCTTAAGGAGGGAGATAAAGTATAGCTACTATATAAAAATTTCAAGAGTTAACGACCAAGTAAGAAATTGGACTATATTAGACTAGGACCTTTTAAAGTTAAATAAAGAATTTTATTAGTTATGTATAAGTTAAACCTACTAGCTAAAATAAAAATCTACCCTATATAATATATTGCAATGCTAGAGCTAGCATATGGGAATATTAAGCTACCAGTCTATAAGGCAGATATGTATAGAGGATAAGAGGAAGACAAATAGCAAGTTTTAAAGATTATTAGTCACAAGGATATAGATAATAAAACGTAGTATAAAGTAAAGTGGATAGGCTATAGTAAGACTACCTAGGAACCACTAAGCAATTTAAGGAACGCTATAGGAAAGGTATAGGAGTATTAAAAGAAAGCAGGTTAGGTAATATTAATAAAGAAGAATTGCCAAAGAATAAGTCACCTAAGGGGGACCTAAGAGGAGCAATTGCTAAGCTACTTAGAGTTGTTTCCCTTATAGAAAGAAAGCCAATTCTTTTATTACCTAGCTTAGATAAACCCTATTAAACTAGTTTCCACTCCTTAAAACGAACCTTCTTATAGACATATTTAAGGCGTTAAAGATAAGTATAAGCTAAACATTAAGCTTTAAAGACGTATGCGGACTCTTCTAAGGCACGTTAAACCTTAAGTAGTACAGAGGCTAGCTTACCGTTAAGTTTTATAGTAGTAGATTAAACACGAGACCCTATAATAAGTTACTTAGGGAACTTAAAGACTGTTAAGAGTTATAGGACGCGTATATTTAGCATTAGAGATAGAGCGAACGTCATAGGACAATTAAACGTTTACTTTAGTACACTTAGAGTAAAAGGAGGGTTATTAAGACGTAGGACTTGCTAGCGTAACACAAACTAACCCCTCTTTAGCGCAACAAGAGCAAGGAATCGCCATCACTTCACCAAGCAACAGTATGGAGGAAACTGTACAAAGGCAACACTTAACCTAGGAAAGAGAAGAAGAAGCTTTAGGCATAATAAGTAAGGATATTAACTAGACTAATTAAACAGACATTACACCTCTAGTGGATAACTTGGAGATGTTAGAAATCTTTAAGGATAAAGATAAAGAGAAGGGAGATAGTATTACAGACGCTTTAAGTATAATATTATAACTACTTAAAGAAGAGTCAGCGGAAGCTAGTTGGTTAATATAGGTATAGTCTAGGATAGATCTAGTAAAACTATATAATAAGAAATAGTAACTAAGGTTATATAGTGTTAAACGTATTAACTATATTAAACGAAAGGGATATTACGTTTAATACAGACAACACGTACCTTATATACAAGAGAGGATTTCTTAGAAGTATAGTTGTGTATTTAAAGGACCTTAGTCCCTACTATAGATAGTTCTCTCCTTGTAGTAAATCTTAGAATATAATTAGAGTTAATCTATTAGGCAACCACTCTACTAGTTATTATTACGTTGTTACTTTGTTCTTACCTACATACCTAGCCTAATAATAGGACCCACCGTAGTTCCTGCTATAAGGTTCCATTACAAAAACCCACCAAAAATTAGAAATTTCATACTTTAATATCTTAATAACCACCCAATAATAAATTCTAAAGATTTAGATTTAGGCTTTTATATACACTTTATAGCCTCTATTAAAGTTATATAATAAACGCTTTAGTAGTTTTTAAGATATTAAAATTTAGGGGCTAAAATAAGGCCAGATTACTATATCCTAATAACTACTAAACCATTTACTATATAACCTTAATAAAAGCTATAGAGCGTATATAAAAGCCGAAATTAAAATTTTTGTAATTTATTATTAAGTAGTTGTTAAGACATTAAAGTATAAATTTTTTTATTTTTGGTGAGTTTTAAGCTGTATAGCTTGCTTATCTGCGCAGCTCGCTTATTAAGTACGTTATAGATATCCTTATTTACTTAATTATTACCTAGAATCTTCCTTATATAATTATTATAAGGGTAAAGTTTAGAGCCTTCTTATAAACCTATAACTATATATTAACTAGTTAGGGCAGGCCTTTATATAAATTATATAGGAGTATACTAATATAAGGGCGCGAAGAGGCTTTAGGGAAGATTTAAAGGAATAATATAATTTCTATCTAATCTAGGGGTATATAGCTCTTGCTAAGTATAAGACGTTATATAAAAAAGAGAAAGGAATATAGGAAACTTATAACTAAATATTTAGGGTCTTAGTAGCAGACGCGTAGATATAAGCCCACGTGGATTTTAATAGGTTTTAACTAAATTCTATTACATTAGTAAAATTTAGTGGAATTTAATTAAGAGTGGAACTTAGTGGAATTTAATTAAGTTGGCAGAGTTTAGCAGAATTTAATTAAAGCGTTAGAATTTATCTGTTAAGTATTTCACTAAGACATTCCTACTATAACTGGGCTAGCCCCGTAATAGTACCTCCCCCTTTAGCTAAAGGTCTAAAATAATTTAATTTAGTTAAGAATTTATAACATATTACCTTATAAGCGTTGTAATATAGTTTAAGTTCTTTTTAATTTTAAGTTTCCTACTATTGTATTTTATGTCTTTATATTAGGTAGCAGTTGTTTACCTTTATATTATGTCTATCTAGCTAGAGTAGGCCGTAAAGGATAGTCCTTATAGAATTCTTTTACTAAGGAAGGCGTGTTGGCCTTAACCTAGTTATAGGTTTCCCAGGTTTATATTTTATATCCTTCCCACTTAATAAGAAGTTTAAATTATTTAGATTATGTTTTCTATTATATATTATTAATTAAGTTAATATAGTAAGAACTGTTACTATTATTAACAATTATAGGAGGTAGTAGTGGCACTTTATAAGTTATAGGATTATGTTTTAAAGGTTATAACAAGCTTACGTAAAATATTAGGTGTATTTTTATCTTAGTTAGTAGTTTAAGCTTATAGGCGTATAGGCTTAGTTTTTTCTTAATTTAGTATAGGCCCACAAACTTCCAATTAAGTTTCTTTAAGGGCCGTTAAGTCTGTAGGTTTTATATATTTAGGTAAACTATATTACCTTCCTTAAAGTCCTATACAAGAGCTTATCCTTTATTTATATACCATTCCTACACTATTTAAGCGTATATTAATTTACTTTATAATAGTTCTATTAGTTGCTTTATTTAATTAGTAAAGTTATAAGCGTTAATTAACTGGATCCGTTTAATTATAGATCCTATTATATTAATTTTGGGTTATGGTTTAAATCTAAGTTAAGGGTCTTGTCCATAGGTTGCGTAAAACGGCGTTACGCCTATTAATACGTTTATTGTATTATTTGTAGTAAGAGCAGTACATTTATAGGTATTATTCTATAATTGCGTTTATAATTTTAGTTTAACTATTTGTCTCCAAATGGAATACGGTTAAGAGTTATATTTAAATGCTTAATTATTTATATAGAGCTTACCAAAAGTCTAAAACGAATTAGCTTTTATAATTGGATATTATTGAGTTAGGAAGTCTATATAGCTTAAAGACGTACTTAATAAAACATGGGCAGAGTTAGGTGGACACCCCCTAATTAATACACAGACACCCCCCAATTGATACGCGGACACCCCCCACTAATTAAGTTTAGTTCCTTCCTGATCAAGTTAAAATATCACGTGAATTTAAGTTGTGTGCATCTGCATCAGTGCGCGACCGTCGCGCGCCCATACCTAAAACCTCGCATTTGCCTTACTCTAACTGTTGAGCGCCGCCGCGGCCGCCCGACTGGCCCCGTTCGCGTTGATATACCGACCCGTCGCGAGCTATCAGCATTTGAACAGAATACTAGGTATCCCTTACACCGATAATAACGTCCTATAAAATGTGGCCCGTGCGCACCAATCATATATGGGCGGTAAGTCATTCTGCCGCATCACTAGAACTCTCAAATGAAGTCACAAATATATTGAAATATTGGTATATATTGTATATAGAGCCTTATTCTTTGGAGTTAAGTTGATCTACGTGCTCCTGCCAACACAGGCCGTCTTTACATAGTGGTATTCAACAGAGTTTACACCCGTATGTCGTTCTTGGCACCCTTTAAGCTCTCTTAAAGTCCTTGCTATTGCGCGGTCTCTTTATTGTATTCACTAACAGTTCGCATAAAGGCTTCCTATTCGAAAGCTTCTTTATACGGCTCTTCCTTCCTGCCGCTAAGCATGCAGAGCAAGCCTTCTGCTTCTGATTGATCTTAACTGCTTTGTATCCATAATATATCACCGGGTACCACTGTATATCCTCCATAGAGACCTACGCACGATCAGCTCGAGCTTAAGAGGCAGAGTATTTAAACAGAGAATTAACAAGAGCTTCGCGGAAAGCTTTGTGGCCGGCGCGGTGCACCCAGCCGCGGGTACACATAGAGGATAATTTATAGGCGTTAGTAACAGTTGTATTAAGGAGAAAGTAGAAGAGAGGCTTCTAGGTACGGCGGTGGATCTTAAGTAAGGTGTAATAGGATCTTATTTAGTCAGCAGTATCAACGCCTTTTATAAAACAATTGTACATATCAATAAACTCTGGTATTGGTAACCACTTTCTAGCTACATCTCCAAATACTTTACGAGTCTATCGGGCGCCACTGGAGGTGGTGGCAGGCTGTCATCGCTTACGTTCAACAAAGTTTAAACCTGCAATATATAACGTCATTAACCGCAGAGCCTTAAAGTTAAATTCAAGTACGAACCGTCGCTGATAGTACTCATAAATAAGACCATATTAGCGTCCTTCCAGGCAAATTCCATAACTGTTCCATCTTTAGAAAGCCTTCCATATAATATGCCCCATTCAATCTAGCTCTGGTATATTAATTTAAGCTCAACAAGCTGTTGGTTAGTTTGCTCAATCGGTAATTAATTTTGCACCTTTTTTGGTGCCTTTCCCTGCCCTTTTTTATTGCCTTTTATCTCATCTAATTCCTCACGCTTCGTCTTAGTTGTCCATACCGTTCCTGCACCCCCAATTCCAAGCTTCCGAAGTCACTGAAGTAGTTTAATAGAGGTAAAGAGGTTATCCAGCCAGACAGTGTGCATATTTGGCTGATAGAGACGCTGGCCCATCTCTAGATTTTCCTAAGTTAATAAATCCATTACCACTGCCTGCGTCTTTAAAAAGCCTTCCTCCTCTATCCAAAACTTATCTAGATCCACCAGGCCTTTATTATTACCTTTTGTATAAAACATCCAATCAAGAACATAGCCTTGGTTGCCTAATAGCCATATCTTAAAGCCCTCTAGTATAGGCTTCGTCGGTATATTTACAATCTCAGAAGCGCGACCGGTAAAGCGTTCAATTATCTCATCAACGGTAAGGCGGATTCCGAGCTTGTAGTACTTTATTGAGGCAAGGCAGAGTTCCTCACTAAGTTCCTTAATCCTCTCAAATGTATTCTAGAAGGCTTCGTCATCTTCAGACCTTGGCTTGGTACAGTAGAAGTAGCAATCAAGTTGCTGCCATCGATTTGCTAAAATATAGTTTCAAAGAATATGCATCGTTCCATAGCTAAAGTCCTTATGCCAATAGTCCTTAATAGAGCTTTCTATGTGCAAGCCTATATAAATTAGCACTACCAAATATGCATACAGCTCCTGCCGTGATGTAGGCTTCCACCTACAGGGGAAGTCCTTATCCTCAGGAGGTGGGTGGAGCTTTACATTCTCATTCGTATGCTTTACAAGCCGGTTAATCAATTCGTCCGTCCAAAATAGCTTAAACAGCTGCCAAGGATCCTCATTATTAATATTATCTAGAAGATTTAGCTCGCCATATTCGTTCTCGTTATATATTAGAAGAGGGTTAAAAGGAGGTAGTGGTATGGGCTCTAGCGGTGGCTTTTTTGCAACCCGATTTTTGGAAACAATATATTAAGTAGGCTGCACAAGATCTATATCATTGGATATATGGTTGCGCACCATCTTGGTGGTGTATTTGATTAATAAAGTTATCTATTTACTACACAACGCGTGAGAAAGTTAATGTCAGACCTGGCACCAATACGAACCAATACAAACCAATAAAATATCGGTTATCGGAAATATATCGGCAATATGATATTGCCAATATTGGGTAAAAAATTAAAATAACTAGCTTTACGCAGCCTTACATT
>Ga0307507_10001351_pt1 | contig 54908 bp, 53 predicted proteins | sample 7_EM_MG_FD_207223 | JGI IMG/M metagenome (GOLD analysis project Ga0307507, IMG submission 207223) | Populus trichocarpa ectomycorrhiza microbial communities from riparian zone in the Pacific Northwest, United States - 7_EM | ecosystem: Host-associated > Plants > Roots > Unclassified | place... | reverse complement strand
AAGAATCTTCGGGTGCCAGGTCGGGTATAAATAGGGGTTGTAGGGGAACGTGCGTAAGTGTCTCGGGACGAACGTGAGCACGGGTCAAGAACGTCAAAAACGCGCAGAGACGTGAGAACGAGTGAGTCCCGTGACAGTAGGGATAAAGCTCTATATACTTATTTATATAAGCTGCCAGCTCTTTAAGTAAGTCGTCTGTCTATATAAGCTTAAATAAGGTAAGAGGATTGGTAGGATCTATATAAGGTAGTAGATCTAAAGCGCTATTAGTAAGAGGAAAATTAATAGGTAAGGGGTTAAATTCTAGCAGTGGCCAGGGCTCTGGCGGTAGAATTTTAGCCCACTTATTCTTTAGAATAATATATTAATTAGGTTGCACAAGATCTGCATTGTTGGAAGTACGTTTGCGACCCATTATAGTAATATAATTAAGGTAAGAAGCTATATAATTTCTATAGTGGAGACATTTGTTAATATTTTGGTGTTCGCGCACAGGCCACGTTTCTTATTGCGCCTTAACCGCGCATGGGATAAGCGAGCTGAAGGGTCCAATAGTGGGGTATAAGCTGCATGAACCTATAGTAGGTCCAAAAGGATGTAAAGACAACGCTGCTTCCGTCGCCGTACAAAGTCGACCAAACCGCGTTACACTGTATATTGAAGATGGAGAGACGTTGTTTCGGCTAGGTCATATCGGCATGGGTGCCTCAGGAAAAGATAGTAGCATGCATAGTGCGTTGAGATAACTACTGAAGAATCACATGGCTTTCGTTGGATTTTGAAGGCTATCGATATCACATAGGTTCTAGGCTTACAGGCCTGTCAATACATATATTGTTTGTAGGCAGTGGCGTTCTGGGCAAGTTTGAGTGTACTACCAACTCTACCTTTTGTCAGAGAATGCCTTACGCGTCCATGTCTTTGGGTACGTCGTTCCGTTCTGTGTCATTTCGGCTGCAAAGATGGGTCTTGCATTATGTACGTTGTCGATGGGTGAAACCGCTGTGATCAACAGTACGGTTAATATAAAAAGCCCTTAGCATCTGGATGTACCCAGGGATCGCGCGGGATGTTGAAGGACCATGTATGACTAGAGGATAATCGGGACTTAAAGAAGTAGAATGCGATAAGTTGCCGAAATTGTTTGCATAAGTGTTGTGTGGGGATATATGCTGGTAGGCCCAATGGTGTGCTACTGGGACCTACTCGAATAAAGCTCTTGCATCGAGGAAAGAGACTGGGTTCATTGCGAGTATTCCAGGATGAATTTGCATTCAAGTTCCGATTGGGAGAAGGTGCATAGAAGCTGACTTGACTCTGAATGTTGGTCAAGGAGATGCAACAAATGAGCTCTCAATCTTGGAATACCTAGAATTCCAGGAATAGAGCAAAGGGGTTTCTCCACTGAAGCTATGGCCATATTACATCTTGGTGGTGTTTTCGGTGGGGAAGCAGTTCAGGTGTCAGCTTCACTGCCGAGGCGGCTAATCCCTTTCCGAAGACGTCCTCCGTTCGCCCTAGCACGGCGGAAAAAATCCTGCGCTTTTTCCAGTTCCGCTCGTTTATCTGCGATGCTCTTCCGCGCTTCGAGCTGAGAAACCGAATCTGCAATATTTCCGTCCTGTCCATCATCTTCACGTGATGTATCAGTACCCCAGCCTTCTCTTGCCTGCTGCAATGGGACATCTTTAACGATCAAGTCACCAATCCAAAGCCCAACCATGCCCCTTAGCTGCAAAAGGTCAGGGTGTTTGTCGAATGGGGGCGAAACCAGTAGGTGGTCAAGACGTTCGGCTATTTCCCTTGCTCTTCTTAACTCTTCGTTCTTAATTTGCATCATTTCATATGCAATTGTAGTGCGAGTCCTTGTAGGACTCCATACATTTCTAGAGTCCGAATTGGAGTCATCATCGGATGAATTATCTCCAGATAACTTAGACCGACGGGTGCTTCCGCCCAGCTGCTCACGAGTGCGCTTACTCTTTTCCGATACTTCGTAGATCCATAGCGAAAACATGGCGGGATAAAATATTGCCTCGTCAATTGAATGCGGGTGCACTTTGCGTCTCGGATGTTGCAGTATCAGCCGCTCGTAGTAATCCCTAGCTAATCTAAATCCTTCCTCACTGAAAGTGTCTTCATGGGTAATAGGAGACTCATCATTGTCCGATTCTCGTGAATTTCCTCGAGACTTTTGGCTTTGGCGCGTTTGTTGTTTAGAGTTGCGATGAAGCAATATTTCCGCTCCGATCCCCCATCGGCCGTGGGCTCTAATGTCGGCTGGCTTGCCGGCGATCTGGGACCGCAAGATCATACCCCATGCCCTGCCAGCACGGTCGTAATCTCCTTCAAGTAAGCAGTAATGAAGGATAGTAGTGAGCACATTAAGATGAGTCTGCTTCAAGTTCTCCTTTTTGCTACTGCTACCACCTAACAATTCAGCGCTGGACACGGCGTTAGCGGCAGCATACAGTGGTGGGTGCAAATCTGCCAGCTCTTTTTGCACGTGCGTTGGGGTTTGCTTCTCCTTTGAAGAAGACGCTGGTGCGTGCGGGAATGGAGCAGGAGGAGTTTCAAGCTCATCTTCAGGCAATAGACCTGCGATGCGACGCTGGGCGGCTTCTGCGGCCGTCAATGAGGCAAAGGACGAGCGCTGTGATTGTGTGTTTGAGGTTTCACCCGTGCTTTGAACGTCATCTTCGGGGGAAATTGGGGGCTCATCTTCTTCGTCCCGTTTCCGTTTTCTCGCTTTCTTATATTGGCCGGCGCGGAGCGAGTATGTTGCTTGCTGGCCAGGATTGAGAGGAGCAACAAAATACTGCATGTTTGAACACGGGCTAAATAATCAGAGGGCGGCAAGGGAGTGGCTGTGCCAGCCTCAGCTCATGTTATCCGTCTCTTTATGTGGTTCATGCGATATGGGCAGGAAAGCGAAAGGCCGTAAGCGACGATGTGGGCTGGAAAAGTGCTGGCGGTCACAACGCTGAGCTGAAGGTTGATTTTGCTGTCACGTTGTTTCTTGCTTCTTCGCCTTGCAACAATCGGCTTGCCAAGCCGTCCAGTCATATCACCCGCAAGCCCATCGGCATCAGCCCAACGTTCTAAGCCTTTCTTCACCTTATCCCTCCCAACCTTCATCTCTCCACAACTCGCGTCGTTCCTCGAGAGATGGGTCAAGCCAACTCCAGAGGTGCGACTGACCGTCCTGGGACTCGAAGAGGTCGCCCCGCTTCATGGTTCATACCAGAGACGCCAGCGCCTAATGACCGGTCAGCGCTCGACCTTCAGCCTCCTACTTCATCACGCTCTGGAACCCAGCGCTTCAGTCCCTTCAGCAGGCTGTCAACCGCTATTTCAGATGCTGGCTCATCTGGTTCTACTATTAATCTAACCCGACGACGCTCTAGGATTAATAGGGCTCGTTCCACTCTCTCCGCTTCCATCCCAAACTTCCTGCATCGTGGTGCCCTCCGTCGATCACGAGATGAATCTGGCTACAGCTCCCCTCCCACTACTTCATCTTCGCCCATTTCACGTCCAACACCAAGGCATGCAGCCAGTGACGGACGTGGTTACCTTCTCCCCCGTCTCCAGGTACCAGAATTGGACCTGAACTTCGACGACCTACCAAATTCCAACATCGATGTAACTCCGAGACTGACCTCGAGGCGTGATAACACTCGCTCAGCATCGATGTCAGATAGAATCTCTTCGTTGAGACCTGATAGAGGGATACGGAGTATGACAAGTTCCTTACGACGACGACGGTCTCCTCTGAGGCGTGATGAAGACCAAGCGGCAATGCTTTCACGCCTTCTTTCCGTGGCCGCCGCTGCAACAGCCGCTTCGTTGATGGGTGACGATCACAGAGCAGTTTCGGAAGCACGAAGTGTGGCTGGTGATGGTGAGGATGGAACATTTGATAGCTTTCTTCAAGCTCTCCAAAACGGCAGAATTGCCTCAGCACTGAGACAGAGCGGCAATGATGCCGATGATGGATCGGACATGACTGGAAATCCTACTCCATTGAATTTCTTCAGAATGTTTCGATTTGGATCTTCGAACACCAATCGTAGGAGTGAAGGACCGCTAAGATCATCTAGTAGTCGTGGCAGCGGCGCCGGATCTTCAGATGGTCAAAGTGGTGATGAGGAAGGTACAGACGGACGCATGGTTCCTATCATAATCGTTGGTATTCGATCAATTAATCCGGGCAACGGCTCCCCTCAGGATGACAACATCCCTCCTTTCCTTGACGCCCTTTCAAGTTTCCCCACGCCTCTAGCCTCTCCTGGGGAGAGCACAATTGATGGAATTTTACGACAGCCACAAAACGGGACCCGGTTTAGCCACAGACGCCGTGCTTCCATGGGAGGCATGAATCCTTTCCCTGCCAACTATGATAGCCAACGGCATCATCGATCTCCCGAACGTCCACGTCCATGGTCTACCTTTGCAGATTCCCCATCTGGTCCACTTCCGCCGCCTTCAACTCCCGCCAGCTCCGGGCTCTCTGCGGTTTCCTCTGGTACTACGACTCCTACATTCTCAGCACCATCCCCATCCCCAGCCATCCAATCTACCACTCCTTCTCGAAGGGAGAGTTTCGTGCGTAGGACCACTGGATCTGGGTTAGAAGCAACCACAGAAGAGCCTCAATCTCAACAACGTACTGCACGTCAACGTAGATTGAGCGAATCAGACTTCACTAGATTTGGATCTGGTGCTTCTAGGAGAAACGGTGTTGTCGAACCAGATCATACCCCAGGTGAAGGTGCGAGAAGCTGGATCATCTATGTGCTTGGTGGAAGCTATCCTGAGAATCATCCAATACTGGCCACACCGAGTTTGTTTACTGATTCACCAACGTATGAGGACATGCTTCTCTTGTCAGCTCTACTTGGCCCCGCAAAGCCACCCGTTGCTAGCGAAGCAGATGTTGCGGCTGCTCCTGGTCTTTACAGGATTCGTGGCTCTACAGGAAACTTGTTCGCCGAGGCCATAGACGGCGCCGACACCATTGGTATCTCACCTGAAGCACGCTGCCTCGTTTGCCTATGTGACTTTGAGGAAGATGAAGAGGCGAGAAACCTGGTAAAGTGTGGACATCTGTTCCATAGGGAATGTATTGACCAGGTATATTTCCCATCCCTGGATCAAGCTCAACCCCAAAATGCTAATTATTCCTGTCATAGTGGTTAACAACTGGCCGCAACTCCTGCCCTCTGTGTAGAGGACAAGGTGTCGATGAGAAATCGACTGAACGTGACGATCATGGAGACTTCGACGTTACAAACCCGGCCAGACCCTCAACAGTAGTCTAATATCCTACAAAAACAAACCCATTCTGTCTTGCGCGATGATTCGATCAGCTCTGGCCATTTACGTCCATATTACTCAAGTCGACACTCATTTCAATCATCGGGGCTTCCCCTTTGCGCGTTTTGCTCTCGGAAGCGTTCTGGCGCGCACAGTTTTCTTCATGTAATTGAATTTTGCAACGGATTTTACTGTGTCGCACCTATTGGCAGCACTTTGAGATGATAGTAGCTACAAGGGAATCATGTCCACTCCCTATTCCTCTCATTTCATTTTACGAAGCGCATGGCGTTATAGGCTTGGGGTTGCAGTGAGGCCCCACAGGAAATTTGCACAGCTTTGGGATTTGGTATCGGGGATTTTTTATTGCGGTTTTGGCGAAGGTTAGGAGCAGACGGAACTACAGGCTATTTTTGGGGTCCATGGTGGATGATATTCATGACTTTTCTCCCTAATCTGGGCTGGGTGTACATGGATTTGACGGAGTAGAGCCTTGTTAATGATGGCTGCGTTGTTGTGGCCTCGTATATCAGGGTAGCAGGAGTTTTTGAGCGGTGAAGAAAGTCGCTGCGGATTTTGCCAATTTTGCGATGTTGCAAACAAAAGTGCGTCCAGAATATTCGCCGTTATCACCACTAATAGGGTTTTCCCCTCCCCCTGGTTTCTTGGCCGGGTCCGTGTGGCTTTCCTCTAACGGTAAGGTCTGCATGCAGCTTCGGGCTCGGAAGCGGGCAGATGAAACAGATGGGACAAATTTCACAATGATTAAAATGATTAAAATGATTAAAATGGTCTTTCATCCAATTTGGAGACTTTTCCAGAAGCTACCTGGACTGAAGTTGCCATCACAAGTTATCCCGAGGCATCGTCAAGAACGACGCGTCAGTGTAATCCGAATAATATTGATATTTGCATTGCATAGAGTCGTGGGCAGTCCTTAATCCAGCCAAAGCTCTATTGGTTCCTAGACAACACCCAATCAGCGCAAGACTCGGCGCTTACGCATAGGAAAGCCATCTCCGCAATCGTACACCGACGGCTATACGAGAGCAATATCTGGAAGCTCCAGGAATTAACCAATTCAAGGATATGCACAAGGGGCCCGGTTTTGACGAATCCCGAGAGACTGGCGGGTGGCTTTTGGGAGGGGCCCTGCCGCTGCAACTCAACGAGGCGTCAAACACGAAGATATCGAGTTCTATGTTTGGCAGTCTGAGTCTGTCCTTTCTGGAATAGACGTACTTCGTGGGGAGAATTTGCTTTTCCCCGTTAGTTAGGAGCCCATGCTCTGGCCCTGACTCTTGTCCAAATTGACGGCCCAAGCGCCGGTGGACACATACATACAGTTAAAGTTGTTCACTACTGCGTCGGCAGGTCCGAAAATTGCCTCCCGTCCCGCACTCCTGCGTCTGTGGTCGAGTGATAGACACGGCGCGGGGAGTGGGATTCGGAGGGTAACCCTCAGGACAGAGGCGGGATCTGATAACCGCTCCCCAGCGATGAAGCCACAGCAGGAGGGCTAACCTGAGCCTCGGTAGTTCTCCGACAATGAGCTCGATCTGCGGCTGTCACAGCAAAAAAAGCAGCTAGCAGGGAAGAAGCCTGTCCCTCACGTGGAGCCATCCAAAGGAACGGGTAGTGTTCTGCCGCCTGCATGGAATACTAGTTGCGCCAAGAAGAGTCAAGTTTCTTGCGACCCCACAGCAACCAGCAGCAACCAGCAGCAACCAGCAGCAGGCTGCTGCTCCTCACTTCATGCACCGGCGAAACCCAGTCACATCATCCGCGGTGTGCTGGGGAACCATTCACACCGTCCAACTAGCTTCATGCAGAGATACCAGACGGCATTGTTGAACGTGGTCGGAGGGGACCCCATCTAACGCCTCGTTGATCCCTCAACTGCCCGCCCTGGATTGAGTACCACCCTACCACGAGCCGTGGACCAGCATGACGTACAGGTTAGCACACTAAAGCCTTCCATGAGCGCTGAGGCGTCAGCGGGCTACAGAAGTACCTTTCCTGGAATAACAGACAGCTGCGATGCCCGCGAGCTGAAGGGCCCCGCTTGATACAGATGCGGCTCTAAACTAGTCCGCACGCAGTGTATCGTTAGACAGCGGCTGCTTCTCAGACAATAGGTACAACAATACAAGGTGCGATTGGCGCTGTGACTTCACGCCATGTGTTTTTTTGTGAGATGTATGAATACGAACCTCAGATGAGCATCTTTTTAGGTGGGCCATCCATGCTCCATCTCTGGGTCACTGCTGTCCAATGCTGTGTCATTATTTCTGGGCTTCGATTCAGCAATCAGAAGTTCCCAGACTGTCGGGATCTTAAGGGACGGCGAGGCTAGGGGAGCTAGAGCAGCATCAAGGCTGAGGCCATCACGCAATGCCAATGGTGGAGTGGCCGCAGAGGGGCTGTCGAGCTGCAGCAGTGGCCCAATATCATGGCTCTTTGCGGCTGGCTGGATAATTTGGGACATACGGCTAGTGTCAGCGAATGAATTTTCTAGAAAATCCACGCCCAATTGGGGGGTGGCGGACAGATTGAGAGTGTTAGAAAAGGGTTAGCATTGCGGGTGCATGGGGATTTCGCCTGTTTGAGCGGCATCAGAAGCGACTGGGCGTTATGAAATCATGCCCTATATCAAAGACTAAGCAGCACCAAGCAGCAGAAGCAGAAACCAGCACCGCCTTGGGATGGGTCTTTGAGTAAGGGACGAGGCGGCATCGTGTGCGTGATGGCGCTGACGCACGCACTAGCTGGCCGCCGTATCAAGTATCAAGCATCATTAGGCTTGAAGCATCGACCTTTCGTCTGCTCCTGCGCTCCTACGTCTCCGCCCCTCCACCGTCTCCCAGCGACGATGGCCGAGAGCTATGTTCTTGGCCCGCCTGCGCTGGAGATTTTCCCATTTGGCATCTGGGCACGCTTGACGTCTGGCCTCCTACCTAGTAGCTTCCTGGCACTCCTGGCGTCGCCCCTTGTTGACCGCGCCCGCCGTGCTTCTCAGACGCTGGCAAGCTGGGATCAGCGCCCGGGATTGTGGCAGACTGGGGGGCAGGCTGGTGGCAGAATGGTGGCAGACCGGCACACAAAAGGCAATCTGGAGCGACGCAGCGTACCCAGAGCGGCCTTAGGCTCTCCCACCCCGGCGCCGCCTTCCTCGATAAGCCGCTCACCACTGGGCCACTGCCCGGCCACCACTGGCCCTGCCGGGCCGAGAGGGCGCGAACGGCCACGGGAGAATTATATCACGGCCATTAAGACGTGCGTCAGGGATCTAGAAGAAGCTGTGCGCGGAAACGGAAACGTCCGGCTCGAATCACACTCCATCGCTGGTCACTTTTGTTCTGTCCACCCTGGCCGCATCACGCAAAGCTCCCTTCTGCATCCCCGCGCAGAACTCTGTCACAAGCAGGAGCTTAGGCACTGCTTGCGGCTGCTGTGTACCTCATAACGCTAGAAGCACCACACGGCCAGTTTCAGACTACGCTCCAGTGGCTTTCCAAGCCTTTCTTGTATTCTACGCGCGCGACGCCTAAACCACCATCTCTCATCTCGTCGCTATTAAAAGCCTTTTCGTGCCGGGTTATAAATCGCCAAGTCGTCCGTTCTCACTCCTAGCAGGGACTTGTTGGTGATCACCGCAGGATTTGAGCATCCTTTGTTCGCCATCATATCTTAGACTTTCCAAAGCCTTCTTGCCTTTCCCCTTCTAAACACTTGCGATTGTCCCTTTTTCTTTCCTAACTAAGCATTCCGGCGCGGATGACGTTCGTCACATTGCGGCGTTGCTATCACTTCACAAAGCTCAGCGCCTCGTCTTCTCCCCTTCAACAAACATGTCTGGATATTACCAACAAAATCCCCAGCTGCCTGGGTACTATGATCCCAACATTAGTCCACCGGTGATTGATCCGGAGGGCTATATCCGTACTCTTCGGCCTATGCAGCCACTTTCCAACGAGCAGCTTCATCACAGCTATCTCGACTATGAGGAGGATCCTCGAGCTATAGCACCGGCCCAAGGCTCCGCGCGGGCAAGGCGGAGGACTGTAACTGGTGGAGAGCATGTGAAGCACCGAAGGACTCGAAGTGGTTGTTATACCTGCAGGAACAGGAGGGTCAAGGTACATTTGTTTCTACTATCGGAATGGTGATATCAGGCTGACATGACGGCTGAAAGTGTGACGAGGCCCATCCAATCTGTGAAAGTGGGTATTGCCCGTCTATATGCTCTTTTGCTGCACTGCTAACTGCATCCGCTTTGCAGGATGTCGGAAAGGAAATCGAGATTGTGTGTACCCTGAGCCCACAACCTCAAAATCCAGCCGAAGCAACGCAAAATCTAAGTCCTCGCCTCAAGAAAGCATATCCTCGGCGGAGGAGTTTGATCATGATGGGAAGGAGCCCTTGCCTTCAATCCCAGACGATGATGAGGATAGCACAGATGCACCCCTAGCGGGCGCATCGGGAAATCACTCACGTCGGGAAGCATCAGATACTCCTTCCCTTACTCATGACCGAAGCCCCTCTCCTTCAACAGAGGGATCCACGACTTTAGCGTCTCGGCCCTCACTTTCGCGGTCTGTGAGCATGCAGGCACAGACTGTAAGCAAACAGGCAGCAAAGCAATCGAGCACCAGCAGACCATTGCCGGAACTCCCTGGGGATGTAAAGTTTTATCTGAATTATCACCGCACGCACATATCACATCACCATTACTGCTTCAAGCGTGACCAAGACGACTTTCTCCGCACCACCTTTTTGGAACTTGCCGTGAGTAATGAGCCTCTCTTGTATGCCGTGGTGGGCTTCGCGGCATACTATCACACTCTCACGAAACCAAACGGACGAATTCAGGACTTCCTAGGTTATTACAACAAATCCGTCTCGCTACTTCGACTTTCCATTCAAAGGAGTAAACGACACAACCTGGCTACATTGCTCACAATCCTTCAACTTGCTAGCATTGAGGTAAACCGAGTCCTTTGGCCTAATGTGGGAACCGCAAGCTGACAGAACATCAGGAATTGCTTGGAGATTGGGTCAACTTAATGGGACATCAAAAAGCCGCGTACGAGATCCTAACAACCCTTTATTCGCCACAAACAATAATGCAGAACGAGACTCTCCGCAAGATTCTGCTGTGGTACATAAGATTCGACCTCTTTGTTGGCTTCCAATCTGCGAGCGAAACGGTCCTCGGCAGAGAGTGGTTTGATGCGTGCCATGACTACTATGTCCAACAGCTCCGCATAAACCCTCATGATTTGACACTGAAGTACGAAGAAAGATTCGCTTACTCACGACTCCTCGCAACTGACGTCGCTATTCTTTTCTCGAGGAAGACTAAAGGACTAGTTAGCGACGAAGTATTTACCACGGAGTTAGCTGATATAGACCAGCGATTCTTAGGTTTCGAACGGGATATCGATCCCATACTTCTCGATCCTAGCGCATTTATTACGGATTTTACGGGAGCACCACCTCGCCACCCGGACGACATCGTAGATCCGTACGATCACCAGCTCTTATACGGCGGAGACCTCTGGACGACAAACCACTTACTCCTCGACTTTTGGTCGATAGATATTATGTACAAGCTCCAGTTGACTATGGTTCAGCGAAGGCCCCCACCACAGGAAGTAGTTCTCAGGGCGTACCGAACCTGCCAGCTGTTCGAAGCGATCGAACTTTACCCAGGAGCACCCCCTGGTGCGGTCATCGAGGCACGGGCTAGCTTTGGTATTGCAACGCTTTTCTTACCAAAAGACGAGAGGCACATAACCTGGTTTCGGCACAAATTTGCGAAAATTGAGACTTCCGGGTACGTATCATCGAATAACTTCTTCCCTTGTGCTCTCCACTCCCCAATTCTCTCAATTCCCCGCTCAACATCAAATGAATCCAATACAAAACAAGCTTGTGAAGCATTCCTGCTGATAAGCATGTGAAATAGCTACATCTACCCAGCTACGTTCCGCACACGCATGACTGGAGAATGGGGCGTTGATGTGACGCGCTGGTGGTTCCCCAATGATGAAGGCTGTCCTCCCATTATTCGCTCCATCAAAAATTTCATCGAAGAACGCACTACAGCGCCGAGGGACCAGACCTCGGAGGATCTTCGCGATATGAAGGGTCTGTTTAACTCCCTTAGCATTGCAGATTCGCCCGATAGGGCGAGCCCTCCAACGGGCCTTGGGGCGAGCCAAGAGCTGCCGCTCGGAGGGATGCCAGCCAGATCAGCAAGCTTAGACTCGACGCTCATTTACGGCGGATCCCCAGATTATGGATGGAGCTATGAGCAGGAGGGGTATCCGGCGCCGGAGAAATTCGACGGAAACGACCATTTCCCCGGACAGTGAAACTGGTTTTGATCCTTACTGAGAGCCAACCAGCCTGAGCCCATCATACCATTATCTATCCGGACCAGTCAGCAGCACCCGAAAGAAGGGTACTCTCCATGTTACGCGAGCCTCGGCCCTACATCTGATTCTGTGATATACAGATCGATACACGTCCCTCGTCTCTGTATCCGGGAATGCCAGGGCCGTCTAACAGGGAATATTATCACCATGATCTCGCACCCTACTGCAGCCTCATTTCGGATGGGTATTCCGAAACAACGCCACTCTCTCATCCTTAATAGTACCAATGCACATAACCCAAAAAAATTTGGAAGGAAAAATGTACATTACATCGTAACAAGACAAGGCAGGAGAAAAAAGGGAGGAATAAAGTCTTCACATTTTTGCGAGATACCCTCAGAATACGAGACGGCATTAGGGATACTTTGAGTTGGGCTTGGACTCTGCTTTATAGCATTTCTCTTCTTTACTATTTGCATTTCGACTTCATTTTTGGGTTATTTGACCCCAGCGCTTCTTGACTCTTGAAAAATTGTACTATAGTACCCTAATACCTACAATTATTTCTTTTCTTTTACCCTAACTCCTATTCTCTTCTAGACTCAACATTTTTTTCTTCTTGTTCTTCTCCAAGCAACATGTTTGGATCACAATAAATCCACACCTTTGCTTACCTGCTAAATGAAGGAAATATTTCCACGTGGCTTTCCAAAGGCTCCACTATTTGTGAAGAGCATGCATAAACCACGCGGTCCTTTAGTCCAACAGCCTCCCAAATCAACTCTCCCAAGCAAGCATAGTAGCATTTCACACCGCCATTACAACGTACCATTTTACAGCCCGCCGCAAAGCAGGCCGCGAAAGACCACTCATGCATATACGGAGCCGGGCAGAACGAGTGGGGTGGATGATCACATTCGATCAGATAAGCACCGCCCAGCAGCCAAAAAAGAAAAGTGCGGGGTAGCGCAGCTCTCACGATTCACCGATCAAAGCGCGCAATTTGCGCTCACGAGCCAATCGGGATGGAAATAAGGAGATCTGGTTGCCCCAAAACACTACTGAACATGATGACTTGAGAAAAACTCCTCCCGATCCCCAAAACCCCCCCAAAAAACGGCGAACAAAAATACGGGGTTGTGTGGGGTGCCATAGGAACAAAACATGTACCGGTAACAGCGATGGTTGGAGTAAGCCGAAACGAGAGGAAAAATTATGCCAAGGAAGCCGCCAATTTGATTTCGAATCCGTTGCCTGGGAAACTCTGGAGAGTTCTATTACCTGCTGCTGCTCCCGCTGCAGAAAATGATCGCACAACCCGGGTTTCTTCAGTGACCTTCAACATGAATCCTGAATCCGTACAACATATCCGCACAGCTCTCTCCCAACTCAAGCGCCTTCGCGGCTCTTGCGGTAGTTAGCCTACAAATACGAGTCAAGGTTAGCACGAACCGCGTAGAGAAAAGTAACGCTAAAGCATCAAGTAAATCGAGATCAGATTAAAACAAGGTAAGGAAGCGAAGATAGCAATTTTCTAGGCGGCTTTTTGGTGTTTTTTATTTCTGTAGAGAACGCTAGAAATCAGACGACTCGTGGCGACGCACCTCCTGCTCGACCTGCAGTTGGTCGACGATGGGGGCCAGTTCCGACAGGATCTCGTAGGCTTTTTTGTGGTATTCGAGCTGCGCGGCGATCAGGTCCGCGAGGTTGCGGAGAGGCTCGGGGGTGTCGAGGACCTGTAAACCCCGGAAAATCGGGCCGGTCAGCTTTCATTCCTTTCTCGTGATTCTAAGGAACTCTATTGTGTGCTGTGAGGGGGGGGGGAGGACGCACGTTCTTCATTACGCTCACGGCCTCCTCCGTCTGCCCGACAAACTCGTCCTCAGCCTGCTCCACCATTGCCCGCGCATCCTCACTTATGACCTCATCATCCAGCCCATCCTTCCTCCCAGCCTGCTGTCCGGGCAGCGTGAAAGCGGACCCGCCCTTCGCCTTAGCCTTCGTCGCGTCCAAGCTCAGCCGCGCATTCTCGACGGCCTTGCGCGCGCGCTGTGCAAACATCAAGTTCGTATTCAGCGTAGTGCTCCAGCCGGCCAGGAAGCGGCTCTGGATCTGCGCGTCCTGGACCAGGCGCGCCTCGCCGACCTTCTCGCTCGCAATGGCGTACTTCTCCAGCGCCGTCGTCAGCGGGTCCTCGCCCGCGCCCGCGTGGTCCGCCGACAGGATGTGTGAGCTGTTCAGCGCTGCCCGCGCGATGGCGTGGCTGAACGTCTTGGGCTGCGGCTTCGCGGCCGGGGGCGCCGTGAGCGCGGCCTGGGCTTCTGCGGGTGAGGTCGCGGACGACAGCAGGTGCACTTTCTCCGACACGGTGCGCCCGAGGTCGTTGAAGGATTCCCGGATGTTGGTCGGGTAGTCGTAGGCTTCGTGCGTATATTGGGATCTGCATGATTCGGGCGGTGTCAGTGGGAGGAGGGTAGGAAGGAGGGGGTGGGATAGGAGAAACGGAGGGAACGGAGGCTGGTCCTACGTCACTTGGAGCATCTTTGTGTGGACCTGCTTGAGGGCATCGACACGCTTCTCGAGCTCGATATAGTCCGGCGGGAGCTGGGTCTGCGGTGGTTGTGTGTCAATGTTGTGATCTAGCTGAAGTACGAGGCGCAGTCGAAGCTGCTGCGTTGGAGAGAAAGTGAGGCATCAGAGAGCTTATCGCACCTTGTCATCAGCTTGCCCGAGCTGCTCCTTAACATACTGCTGGGTCCGAGCAGCAAAAGGCGTGAAGGAAGCACTATGATAGACATCATGTCAGCATTGTAGCAAGCTTGGGAGGCAGCAGCAGAATATCATTACAGGGAGGCTAGGGGACTGTCATACGAGATGTTCTTCCCGAATGCTTGGAACTTGTCCATCTTGATATGTATGAGTACGGTGATAGAGGGTGGGAAAGAGAGCTGTTTGTGGTGTTGTTCAGCTGATGGATTTGAGGGTAAGCTTTCATGTGTCAAGCCTTTTGGGGGAGGTATAAGGCACCCCTTTGTGGACTAGCTCATGCTGCGCCTCAACCTCGTTGACGGAGCACCATTCAGCATCAGGGCCAACTATTCAACACTACCACAACATCTCCATTCTTGTTACTCTAATCATCCAAAATTGTAGGGAATGGTAACACGGTAAATTTAGTTATACACGGAGTCGTCACGACAGTAAACTACATGCTCGAGAAGATAATCACCACGCATCCACAACAGAAACGGAAAGTGATATACTTTCCTAAAGGAGATTTGCGAAATGCTAGGCTCACATTTATATTTAAGCGCCAGGCCAAAATATAATTGAGGCTCATAAAGCTTTCCGAGCAGAATACACCCGCGCGCACAAATATCAAGCCCCATACAGAGTAACTGATGCCCAAACAAGGAGTCCAGTGACCTTCCCTACAGGCGTTTTCGGGTTTGTGACACAAACGCAAGATTACAATTAAGGCAAAACGGGCATTAGCACGGTAAGTCCAAAACTAAGACGTGATGCCCTCCCTAATGCGATTTGAATTCGTGCTTCTCTCAATTCTATCTCCACAGTATCTCAATGTCAATATCTATTGCGTTGTTCTTTAAACCAGATCCACACCCTACGTATCACAACTCCGCCGTAGAAGATCACACATGTCAGTGAGCTCAAACTATCGATGGGAGGATCAATCTAGCCCGGACGACCGCGCTATCCTAGACTTGCCCTATACAATACGATGCCGATACAATTACTCACGCTTGTGAGTGGGGATGGGAATGGGCCCGTCGAGGCTTCCGATCCCTAACCGGGGACTCATAGTCCATCTTCCTTGGTACTGCTTCCACACGTTCGAACGATTCTGACCTTGCAAGTACGCCATGGGCTAACGTGTCATAAAGTCGCATTGCCTCTGAGAATTGATTTAGCACGTCCTATTATCCGTAGAGCGAATCATACCTTTCTCGCTCCTACAGAACAACTGGAAGTCACCCTTCCATTTAAGATCCCTCCCTGATCTCCTTGCATGCCCATCATCCAACGGAAAGATCTCCGCCTTAGAAAGAGATACGATGTTCGATTCCCATCCATAGCGGGTGTCCTCAGAGTCTGATATAAAACGTAAGTTGAAATCAAGCCAGCAATAACGGCACCAATGCTACTCACGGGTATAAATCATAACCTCCAGACTGTGGCTCTCAGACTTGGAGCTTTTCGACCTCATCGGCACCCACAGGCGCATAGATCTTCTTGATCTACAGTCCCCAAGTTCAACCACCACATTGTACATTGTCGTCGCTGGCTGTGACTTAGAAGAAGTGTGCATGCCTAATTTCCTCGTCGGCTCAAATTTTAGCTGTTTTAGTATGCTTCCGATTCGGGATCAGTATAACCTTTTCGTCAAGAAAATTGGATAGGAGATGTGCCGCATACCATTGGAGCTGGATCTTCCTTCCCTCACACATGCCGCGCACGGTCCTGGCATCTACCTTAAAATTAAGAAAACCCCTTGCATCATATAGGCAATGATCACGTACCGTTAGTAGTGATGAATTGAATCTCCAGTTCGCTTTTAGGCGGTGTATAAGAATTAGAAGTCACATCTGAGAGCTGACGTCTCGCTTTCGGCCGCATTAAGACGATCTCGGTACTTGGTTCAGAAGAAGAAATGGCTCCTGGAGTAGAATACGTGTCGGAGATCCTCATTGTGAATGATGTCTCGATTTCCGGAGAAGGAATGGTGTAGTATGGTCCAGAGTCATATTTGTTAACTAAAGTGTTATGTGAGCCGTGAGCCACTTATATTTTCGCCCTGCCATGAGACTGGATACTCACTTGCGAAGATGAAAGCTTCGACCATGTTTGAGCTCTCCCACACCATGCCACTTGTCGGGCAGGCGAAGTCTCCTTGTGTGGTCTCGCCGACAATTATTAGAAACCTCCGTCCGCCGATAGATTGAGATGGCTTCAATTGCTCATTTGCACAGGCTTGCACTTCTCTGATGTGTGGACTTAGGTCAGCTACCTCAAGACTTAATCCGAGGCTACAATGAGGAAATTGATTTATTGAGAAGCGCTACTAACCCTTCCCAAAGCTTAGCTTGCTTACGGTAAATCCTACGGTATTCACTTGATTTGGGCATTCGTTCGATATACCCGAGCTGTTTATGCGCTTTGGCAATGAATAAACTGCGTTGAAAGCTTTCGAGAACTTTGCTAAATGTGAGTCTGCAACGCTTTAATCATTACGAGATCGGATCGACGAACCAAGGGGATCAGAGAAATCAAGCGTTGTCTCCATTGTTGTTGAATGTCCCATTACCTCATTATTCACACCTGGCGGCAAGAACATGCGCACGGAGGCCAGCGAGCTAGAGCGACGCTGAAATATAACTCTCGGGTCTAGAGGCACCATTTGTAAGACATTATATTGATGATAGATATGAAAATTACATACGTATTTCAAACCAGAGCTCGAAGCAAGATGTCGTGTTGACAATATGCAGAGTAAACTTCGGTTCGGATGCACTCCAGTGAGTATGAAGAGAAACGGTTAATGGCGTGATTGCTAAGGCTTCCGTGTCATCTGGCGGCTTTGGCTTTGGGCTGTAATATGCATTCAGCTCATCATTTGGTACTCGTTTAGTCTCAACAGCAAGCTCAGATGTCTTTTCCTTTCTCTGGACTTTCTGTTTCCCCCCTTCGAGCCCGAGGAAAGACCAGAAATCCGACCAGACTGATTTCTTAACCAGTGCCTCGTCTTCTACCACGCGGTCAATTTTTTTCGGAATCTCAATATCCCGCCAGTGGTCGGGTCTAGGACTCGCAATAGATTTAACGAAAGGTGCACCGATCTTGCCATTATCGAAGGGAGATCGTGCGAGCCTATGATTATTAGCGGCGAGGTTCTCTAGTTGTCGATTCCCTTAGTCTACCTCGTGGTTTTTGGACCATTGAAAGACTCAATTGCCCATTGTATCCCAGGACTCTGAAGGTACAGTAAGCGCCTTGTAACGCTATCTAATTGCCTGCGGAGGTTGTCTCGGGCTTTTATATCACCTTATTAGTTACGGAGACGAGCAGGAGACGGGAATAACCTTTGAGCGCTCAAGCTCACCTGCCTGGTCTGGACATTCTACAGCAAGGGCAACCGTCTCTATGCGGTCCTTATTACGCAATACATTGTGGATCTCTAGAGTTGTATTGTTCATGTCCTCTGCGGAGGAGTCTACAGTCACTATTGTCGAGACAATTAGCAAATCTGCCAACAGTCAGGGCTCGGAGAACCTGCAGATTGACTTACCGTAAAATTGATGAAGCAATTGTAAATGCTTCGATTTATTGCACATACAAGCAAATATTGCTGGCTTTTCGGGAACATGTTCGTGATCTTTAGGCAGGCAGATGCAGGTACACGGACACAGTGATTCCCATTGGCCAAGAAGCTCATTCGAAGTGGGCTTGATATATGATTGACTCGTCCTAGAGCTAGTTAGAGAACATCCGGGACATTCAAAGAGAGTATACTTACACAGCAGACTCTAAAATCCTCGAAGCGTAGAAGCCAATGGCATGCTCATTGGCAATGGTGCTTGAATCCTTTTCGCGCTCCCAGATCTTGCCCAGATTTTGTCGTAATTGTGATGCGATGGTCTGCAGGGGTTCTCGCTGCAATATTTGCTCCGCGTTGCGAATCTCATTGTGCAAGGCCTTTAAATCATCCAAATAGAAAAGATTAGTTGAAGGAAAATAGCATGCCTGCAGAAGAGAAATGATTTGCGTACAGCAATTAGATTTTCGTACTGCTCCAGCTCCTGATACGTCTGCCCTGCATCCTGTAACAAAGGCTTTTGGGGATGCTGGTCAATAGTAAGAACTATCCAGTAGACCTTCACAAAGCTGGCGTAAATTTCCATCGGAGATCCTGACGGTTTCCCCGCACTTCCAAATGACATTTTGAAACGGGCCTAGGTCATAGTCAAAAGAATGCACTGGAATTCTTGTACGAACGGACCATATAAATATTCATACCAGTGACAGGTACCAAGCTCCTGCAGTTAGCCAACTCGAAATACTTATCGTACTCCATTTCATTTGCGTCTCGGATATCGACATGAGGTGACATACAACATTATACAATGCCTTGTCACAAGTCCCGTCTTTGTATCTGTTGGAAGCGCGGATCTTGTTATCCCACGGATGAACATCTGCGGTTACCTTTGCCATGCGCCACAGAAATTCTGCTGTTGTCACACGCAGAGAGCTAGGCTCATTTTGTGGAACTATCTCCCATTGATGTGCTGCAGTGCACCGAAACCGGTCACTTGAAGAAAATGCCTGATTACTTGAATTCGGCTCTTCATCATACGGCGGAGGATCATCAGTACCGATATCAATGACATTATCATTAAAACTGGCAGATCCCGCAGAGCTAAACATTCCGTCCAAGGAGTCACGGTTGCCCTGTGCCATTCCCCTAAGCAGGTCATAAATACGCTGCATACCTGCATCAAGGTGGTCCATCCTTTGGCGTATGTAGGCAGTATCGTCTGCAACTCGGGAGAGCACTGATTGTAGATCTCCCAATGTTTTGCTCGAGGGTATTGTAAGTACGAGAATTTGCAAATGGATCAGACCGAGGTTATCCTACCTTTGGATTGTTACTGTGATTTTTGTGACCATTTCGATGTCATTTTTGATCGCTTGAATTAGATCACCCACCCTGCCGTTCTCTAGGGTCCAGGAGTAGCCCTTGTATAACCTGCGAAATGTATCTTTCCACGTTTTCTGGCCGTCAGGCAAGCAAGTAGAGTGCGCATCCATAATCTCCGTAAGGATCACCAGGTTTGCCGCGCATCCTTCCAGGAATTTTCCAATTTTCTGCGCTTCGTCAGAAGCCTCAACGCTGATTATAGAATCTTTCGCAGCAACTTGCTCAAGCAATAATTCCAGATGGATGGAAAGAGCCTCGACTTGTCGCCCAACCTCCATCACCTCTGCGGGAGCTGCTAGGATCTGCTGCCATTTCTTATAGATTGCTAGTAGATAATCCCGACGGTTCTTAATGAGGTGTGTAAGAATTATCTTTCCGATGGCTGCCACTTCCATAGTTGTTGAAACTAGACCGCATGCATCGGGAAGCGAGAAGCGAACACGACGCGGAACACGTAACAAGAACGAACGGTAAGTTGGACTACCCCCAACCCGGAGCTTTCGAAGGGATGGAGCGTATGCTTGATTGATGAAAATGATAGAATAAGAGTAAATTAGTCAATATCTTTGGTGGAATATTGCTGAAAGGCAGTTGGGATGCCGAGCAGCAAGCTGGTACTCATAGAGCAGGCCCACTCGTTCAAAACAGCACACGAAAAATATCTTAGCGTAGGGACGCATCATTGGCTCAACATCATGCATGTCTGCTGCTGCGCACGTGTTTGTTTAGCTTTGGTTCATAGCTTCAGTACAATCCCGCCCCTTGAGTTGTTAGGCTATTGTTACTATAGTAAGAGGTTGGAGCTAGTAATGGTGATTCAAATATTCGATTTGTTTGACCGCAGGTAGGAAGAGGTATCCCTTAACCCGCCGGTTCTGGCACTCAGTTATCGATAAGACTTTAGCCAGAACCGGTTGGTTAAGGGATAATTGGAAACATCCGTACGCAGAGCTGGCAGAGCAAGTCCATCAAGGATGCTTGCTAACAAGTACCATATCTAGCCTTCTCCAGTATCACTTACAGCCCTATCTTCATTAAAATGGCGAAGCCGCTGAATTCGCTCGGACACGCAGCTGGGACCGGAAACGGATCAGTCAATCGCAACAAAGCGAACGTAGCCTCCGGAAACTCCTTTTTCAATTGGAAACCAACTGAGGTTCACATTCACCAGCACGAGTCGAGTACAGCTGGCAAGCTGGTCCTGGTAGGGGCAGGTTTGGCCATTGGCGTAGTTACCGCTTGGGCCACGAGTAAATTATTTACTTCCAGGGTGAGTGACCGTCGGCAAGAAGGGGCCATGCGAGAGGTCGAGGAGCATGATTCCCAGGAAGAAGTGCTCAAGGAATCCGCGGCCATGTCGGCTGAAGCACAAATCGAATCGTTAAGCGCAAGGCCCCGACAGTTGACATGAGCAGTGGATGCAAAGCTGTAAGATACTCGGTTTTAAAACTGTTCAGCTATAGTTCCCCTATGATGCGAAATGACGCGATTCGGCCTGGGATGAAGATAGGGGAAAAGACGTGTTCAAGCGCGATTGACCATTATGATAGTTACATAAAGCATCGCTATCTTTCAAAATCAGTGGAAAATAAACTAGGGTTTAGCTCCTTCTCACGTGACAGTTTTTCATTCCCTCGTCTACGCTAAAATTGCAGTGAAATTCTCAATGGGGAACATCAAGCAGTGTGGCCAAAAATTACGATAAGCGAATTAAAACAAATCGATATCGGATACCGGATTATCCGATATCGATTTATTTCAATTCGCTTATCGTAATATATATTAGATTGTACACTTTAACTTAAAATATGGCTTTAGAGACTAATCTGAAGTCTTCTCTTCTTAAGGTATATCTAAAACTGTATTATCTAGAGTGGTTTTATCCTTTATTTAATAGAAAATGTAACATAGTCTGCGGGTAAGTGGGCCATTGGGCAAGTAGGCTACCCCACGGTAAATACAGCAAATTACTTAACCACGATTAATTATATTCGGTGTAGCTATTTACTAGCTAGTTGTCTAACGTCTAGGACATATACGTGCCGTGTGTTCTAATGATTTGCATATGCTGCACTTGCGTAGTGCTCGTTACGGTCGCTCGGTCGCTGCCTCTGCTGCGTCGCGTTTTTCGCAATTTTGGTAGGCCCACTTGCCCACAGACTACGTTATAAAATATCGCAATCGATGAGAATAAAAGGGCCCTATGTAGAGCCTTTCTATTTGCCTGCCTCTCTTTCCTATTCCTATAATACCTGCACGAAGCTTTGCGTACGGAGGCTCTGCACGAAGCTCTGCACAAAGCTCTACGTACGGAGGCTCCGCACGAAGCTCTACACGAATTTCTGCGCAAAGCTTTTATATAGAGCCTCCGTAGTAGAGCCGTCGTACGCAGACCCGTTGTACGCAGAACCGTCGTACGCAGAGCCGTCGTGCAGAGCCTCCGTCGCAAAGCTTCGTGCAAAGCTTCGTGCAGAGTTTCCGTAGAGCTTCGTGCAGAGCTTCGCGCAGAGCTTCGTGCAGAGCCTCCGCAGAGCTTTGCGCAGAGCCTCCGTACGCAGAGCTTCGTGCAGAGCTTCGTGCAGAGCTTCGTGTAGAGGATTGGATTAGGAGTAATATTCTTAGAAGTTCTTTCTAAAAGGGGCTAGGAATAGTTAAATACCTATATACTAAAAAAAATCGATATCGGATTTTATTCGCTTATTTTATCGGATTTTACGATATCGTAATCGTTTTAAAACGCATAATTTTTGGCCACACTGACATCAAGGTCCTTACTTGGCTAACCCGATCAAATATTCCCGTTATTGCTGGGCAGCAGCGTGCAACTTGTCAACTAATCATTGGCTAGCTAAGGCGGCTTCAACGAGGGTGTGGTCTGAGCGGGTCGTCATCCTCCTTGCTGGCGTCATTATAATATCCATCAGAATTATCCAGTCTCTGTATACGAGCTCTTACGCCATGTCTCAACACCATTATTCGTCGCTTTCGCCAGGGCCTGACAGTATTCGCTTGCTTCGCCTAATGCCACATGAAAACGAGAGGGCCGATATACAGTGCGAGCTCGTCGAGTACTCTCTACAGGATTCGGAGCAAAGAACCCATCTGTACGAGGCTTTATCCTACACATGGGGTGGTTCGGACAAGCCTCGTTCTATCTACATAAACAAGCAAAACTTGCCCGTCACGGTAAACCTTCACACCGCGCTATCACGTCTTCGAGATCGTTGCTTTGAGCGAATCATATGGGTGGATGCTGTTTGTATCGACCAAGAAAACTTGGAAGAGAAGAGTAATCAGGTTCAGCTTATGGCAAAGATATATAGTAAAGCAACCCGCGTACTTGTTTGGCTTGGAGAGACAGCAGATGATAGCGATGGAGCGCTCGAAGGGATACGCGATATTGCGGCAAAGGAGTCTATGAATTCTTTAGACAAAACAATCCAGCAAGCAATTCTCGCGCTGCTCCAGCGACCGTGGTTTCGGCGCATTTGGGTAAGTGAGCAGATGCTCGACACTATGCATAGAAATTACTAAAAGGTCAATCTAGGTACTTCAGGAAGTTGCCGCAGCTCGACATGTCCTAATCATGTGTGGTTCCACGGGGATTGACGGATATGCCTTCTGCTTAGGTGTAAACCGTTTCTACGAAGCTCACCCAGACTTGGAGAGTTTGATCCGTCCAATAACCTACCTAATAAGGGGAGCAATCTTCCGGCCAAAACATGCAATGAGTACGCCAGGCGGGGCCTCTCTCGATATACGCCCCCTAGGCGAGCTGATAGATATGTTCCATGTCCACGAGGCTACTAAGCGCGTCGACAAGGTGTATGCTTTGCTCGGCATGAGCTCTGATGAACCCAGCACAGCCGGTTTGTCGCCTGACTACACGGTCCCATGGGAAGAACTCTTCAAGCGCCTTGTTAAGTTCCTTCTCTATAAACAGGTATCTGTGGAGACTTGGGGCGATGAGGAGAGGGCAGTAATTAAGAGCAAGGGCTGTATTCTTGGCCAGGTGTCCTCAGTAGAAGGCGATGACAGACATAAGGTGGGTGTCATTTTCAAGAATATGCCAGGGTACTTGGGATGCAAGAGGGGGTGGGACGATCTCTGGACGCTCCAGGCCTCGGTGAAACCCATCCGGAGGGGTGACCTCATCTGCCTTCTACAAGGAGCTCCGAAGCCAATGATCATCCGACTGTGCAAGGATTACTTTACCATTATCATGATTACAGCCTCTCCGGAGGACAAACCAACCAAGAGTGGGGATGTCGAATGGTCAAAGCTTTTACAATCAATAACAGTCTTTCCGCGTGATTTTCTACTTATCTGGGACTGGAAAAAGCCCCAGGAGAAGTTGCAAGATCCAGGAGAATACGAAACTTTAATACGAACAAATAATCGGGTGCTGGAACGTTCAAAGACAGAGTTAGAAGGCCATTTAGATAAAGTGATTAATATATGGAACGTTGCACTAATATTAGAAGACTTAGAAGAGTATAAAAAGGCAGAAGAGAAGCTTCGAGAAGCACTAGGGGGTTCTGAGAGGGCGTTTGGAAAAGAGCATCTGTACACGCTAACAAGTAGGGATAAGCTCGCGTGGATATACAAGAAACAACGGCAATGGAAAGAGGCGGAGAAGTTGTTTATGGAAGTAATAGAGACAAGAAAGTGGGTGCAGGGTGTAGACTATATAGACACGCTAAGCAGCATGGCCAACCTAGCGTTAACCCACAGAGATCAAGGGCATTTAAAGGAGGCAAAGAAGCTAGAGATGATGATATATCTACTTAAGCGAAGAGGAGACAGCGCCCAGGTCACAGAACGAGAGATGGTTGAAATTGCAGGATCTTTTGATAAAGAAGTAATGACGCTCCTCCTCGAGCAAAGAGGGGACGGCGTCCCAATTACAGAAGAGGTAGTTAAGGCAGCGGCTGGGAATAAGGAGAGCGGGGAAGGAGTAATAACACTTCTCCTTGAGCGAAGGGGGGACGGCGTCCTAATTACAGAAGAGGTGGTTAAGGCAGCGGCAGGGAATAAGTGGAGGGGGAAAGAAGTAATAACGCTTCTCTTCGAGCGAAGAGGGGACGATGTCCCAGTTACAGAAGAGGTAGTTAAGGCAGCGGTAGGGAATGAGGGGAGTGGGGAAGGAGTGATAATGTTTCTCTTTGAGCGAAGAGGGGACGGCGTCCCCATTACAGAAGAGGTAGTTAAGGCAGCGGCAGGGAATGAGAGGTGGGGCGAAGGAGTAATAACACTTCTCTATGAGCGAAGAGGGGACGGCGTCCCAATTACAGAAGAGGTAGTTAAGGCAGCGGTAGGGAATGAGGGGAGTGGGGAAGGAGTGATAATGTTTCTCTTTGAGCGAAGAGGGGACGGCGTCCCCATTACAGAAGAGGTGGTTAAGGCAGCGGCAGGGAATGAGAGGTGGGGTGAAGGAGTAATGACGCTTCTCCTTAAGCAAAGAGGGGATGGCGTCCCAATTACAGAAGAGGTAGTTAAGGCAGCGGCAGGGAATAAGGTGAGCGGGGAAGGAGTAATAACACTTCTCCTTGAGCGAAGGGGGGACGGCGTCCCGATTACAGAAGAGGTGGTTAAGGCAGCGGCAGGGAATAAGTGGAGGGGGGATAGAGTAATGACGCTTCTCCTTGAGCAAAGAGGGGACGGCGTCCCTATTACAGAAGAGGTGGTTAAGGCAGCGGCAGGGAATAAGTGGTGTGGGAATAGAATAATGACGCTTCTCCTTGGGCGAAGAGGGGACGGCGTCCCGATTACAGAAGAGGTGGTTAAGGCAGCAGCAGGGAATGAAAGGTGTGGGAATGGAGTAATGGCGCTTCTCCTTGAGCGAAGAGGGGACGGCGTCCCGATTACAGAAGAGGTAGTTAAGGCAGCGGTAGGGAATAAGAGGTGGGGGGGAGGAGTGATAACACTTCTCCTCGAGCGAAGAGGGGACGGCGTCCCTATTACAGAAGAGGTGGTTAAGGCGGCGGCAGGGAATGAGAGCTGTGGGAATGGAGTAATGACGCTTCTCCTTGAGCGAAGAGGGGACGGCGTCCCGATTATAGAAGAGGCAGTTAAGGCAGCGATAGATAATAAGCATAGCGGGTACTAGGTAATCTTATTAATTCTTAACTAATATGCGAATAGACTCAACGTTCTCGCTAAATAGATAATCTTTCTTAAATTTAATAAAAAGTCTTATAGTAAAACGGGCGGCGTTCTCCGAACGATCGGCAGCAGGGGGCGCTTTCAACCGGATGCGCCAGGGTGGTGTATATCAAACTCGCTACATTTAGGTGTATTCGGTCGTTTGTAATATTTACCCTTGAACTCACTTGATTAAATATGTATTCCTGAGAAGTAAAATATGAGTTCGGTATTTGCTCTGCTATAGTGCGAGACTTGAATTCCTCATCTACGCTAAAATTGCAGCGCACCCCTTTGTGTTGCGCGTGCACATAAGGGGGGGATGCTGGAGCTCGTACCCTGTAACTGCAAAAAGCCAAACCCCATTCATCCTAGTGACACACAAAGCCTTCCCCGGATTCTGCAAAGTTAATTACTGGAAGGAACTTACTAAACCACAGCTCAACCCCAAAATTCAAAAATCACATGAGTCACTCGTCCACCAACACAAAAGCTCCCCTCAAGCCGTAGACTCCCACCACCCACAACGCACTCCCTAACCATGTCCACTCCAGATAACCCCACACCCGCTAAACCCCAGACCCTCTACTTCGGCTACGGCAGCAACCTCTGGCTGCACCAAATGCAGCTGCGCTGTCCAACATCCCAATACCTCGGCGTGGCGCGCCTGCCCAACTACCGCTGGATCATCAACGACCGCGGCTACGCAAACGTCGTCGAGCGCGAAGACACAGCAGAAGCCGAAGCCGAAGCAGCAGACCAAGCAGCAGCCGAAGCAGGCAACAGCAGCGCAGCAGCAGCAGCAGCAGCAGACGCCGTCTACGGCCTGGTCTACAGCCTCCTGCCTCCGGACGAGGCGCGGCTGGACGTCAGCGAGGGCGTGCCCGAGGCGTACACCAAGGAGACGCTGGGCGTCGACTTCTGGGCGTCGGATCCACGCGTCGAGGACGGGTGGGTGGATGTCTCGGGGCCGGCGCAGGGCAGGGACGCGCTGGTCTACATTGATCGGAAGAGGGTCGCGGAGAGTAGGCCGAGGAGGGAGTATGTGTACCGGATGAACATGGGGATTCGGGATGCGGTGAAGATGGGTGTGCCGAGGGAGTATGTGGATGCGGTGATGAGGAAGTTCATACCGGATGAGGGGGAGGGAAGGGAGAAGGGGGAGGTGGAGAGGGTGGCGATGAAGCAGGCGCGGGATTTCGTAGATGAGGATTGAGCCGTTTGTAGGCTGATGTAGGGTTTCTAGTAGATGGAGTGTTGGCTGCTGGCGAAGATACCCTGGGCACGTCGCTATGACAAACGCATGAGGTATCAGATGGTGCGTACTGTACAACAGTACTACGCAATTTGCGGACCGGAGAAGGACCGCCACATATCGAAGCCAGCCAGCCAAAAAGATCTCAGTAGCAATGCGTGGAGCATAATTTCCACCGCGCAGATTTCCGAATCAGGCAATACCAATCAGCCTTTGGCACTGCCCACATAACAGCACACTAAAGCATTTGAAATTGTGATCTTTAGGCTCTAAGGAAACATCATTACCGCATAGCGGTGGCTGCATGTGAAACTCAACCAGCGGGCGCTCAGAGCTCAGCAGCGAATCCAAGTTGCTGAAACATCTCGACTAATCACGAAATCTCGTCCAATCCAGTCATCCCAGAGGCGAAGTCACACTCAACCACAACACTCCAGCTACAAAATCCATAGCTGCAACCCCTTCCCCTAAACCTCAAGCCCACCTCCAGACCCTCAACCCAGCCTGCATAAGCCGCTGAAGACGCCCATCCGCGTTGCCCAACAGAGCCACCCGCTGCACGCTGCATCGCTGGACAGCCGCACCCCTCATCAGGTCGCCGTGCATTGCTCCTTGCACGGCGCCCTTCTCACGCTACACGGCACGCCGACCCCGCCAGGTGACGCGCACGATCGCGGGGGTTGATTCGCGAGAGGGCTGGCGTGCTTGATCTATCTGCGCTGCGAGTGTATTTTTAAGTTTTTTTGGTTCCAGGGTTTCCAGGGTTTCCAGGGTTTATTTTTGGGTAGCGCAGGGGAAAGGGGTGCCTTGCACGGGTCTAACTTTGGACGGGGGAAGGGGTTCGAAACAACCTTCTTCTGACGTGCGATTTTAGGGGCGGGCGCGTAGAGAGTGAGTATAGTGGGACGCTGGATAGGTGAGTAGAGCAGGATGGATCAGCGATGCGGGCAGCGGGGGTCGCACAGAGTCGGTCGCACCGCCGGGTTCGGTTTCACGCGGGGAGGGAGAGGGTCATGGCTGTGGTCATGGCGAAACAAGTCACGGCGGTACGGTCGTCGGCGAAATAGTCATCGGCAAAACAGTGTGGTATTGCCTCATCCGTCCATCCATCTGTCCAGTCATGACAAAATAGTGCACCAAGCCTAGCACGCGACGAACATCCCCAGCGCATGCTATATACAGTAGCGTTGCGAGCTGCAACCCTACAAAGAAGCAGACGGTACGAAGCGAGACTAAAAACGCATCATTCCTCTCGACAGCGGTGGCGGAAACCAAAAAGCAAAAGCAAAAGGTATACATCCATATCATGATCATCATAAGGCCATAAGCCGTCCAAATCTTGACCCGAGATTGCCATTCCTTTTCTAAAGTAACAAAAGCTTGACAAGAAGGGGAAGGCGACGCTGTCTAAAAAATCTCCTTACTAAAGTGGTTGACCGGAACCCCATTCCCAGAATCTGAACCGCTGTGGACTTTCCCTTTCACAAAACACCGTGTATCCAAAACACCCGTCCCAAAAGTTCTTTTTCCCCAAATAGTGCACGTGAGAAGCGAAGGTGGTGGTAGCAGCAACGACGATGCGTACCTATAAAGGGGCCAAGTGCTTGCCCTCTACTGCGCAGAGGGCCAGTGGGGGTGGGCGTGGCGGTGCTGCCTGCGGACGGGAGCCTCGATATCGAGTTGGATGCCGCGCTTGGAGGGCGGCGACGAGGTGCAGAGATAGAGATCGATGTCCGCCGAGTCGGTGCACGACAGTGAGTTCTGGTCGTCGTTGGAGTCCGTGTAGGCGCCGGCACAGGTGGGCTGGCCGGCTTCGCAGCTGCGGGTTGGGCAGCCCTCGCCGCTCATCATGTACATGCCGTTGGCTTGGAAGGGGCAGCTGGTGGTGGCGCAGTTGACGTTGGAGATGTCGTACCAGATGGAGCCGCTGGCGAGCGTGTACTCGAATTGCGTGATGGGGGTTGGGTCACCGCAGGATTTTGTCTTGGAGAGCTTCAGTGATACGCCGCCGATGCTGGGGGTCTGGTAGGTCTCGTTATATGATCCGTTCTTGCTCTGGAGGGTGATCATCTCAGAGGAATGGTCAGCCGTCACGGACCATAGGTAGACTGGGAACGAGCATGTGTTGTAGATTTTGGCCTGCGCTGCTTGAGCGACGGGGACAGCGGCAAGCAGGGCTGCAGTTGCGACGGTGATGAGGTGCATGATGTATATAATTGTGGTGGTTGGTAAAAGATAGATGTATATATGTATGATGTGTGCGCTTGGGTCTTTGGGGTTACGCTAGTTGATCGAAAGAGTGACAGCCGTAGGCTTAATGAGTGAAGCTATGCGGCCAAAATGAATGTATACAAGACCCAGCTTGGTTAGGAAGAGGGGTGCGGTGGTTGGGAGTATCGGGGGCGGTGGAGATCTTTAAATGGGGGTTCTGAAACATGTTTACGCCAATCTCGCCGTCAGCGCCACTCAGGTCCTTCCCCGAGATGAGAACAAATAGCGTGTCGAAGCAGCGCGTTCGTTGCGAGTTGGCAAAACGGTGTGGCTTAGAGGGAGAAGGGGATTAGCCAACGGCGTAAGATAATTGACGAAACTAAGAGATTAGCGACCAATGACAGCCCAGCAGTACCTGATCCACACTGATTGCCTGTTAGGGACCCGGGGGGGTTCGGTGTTACTCTCGGACTTGGCAACAAAGGTGATTTAGATTGTAAAGTAAATGCTGTGCTGTCAATGTGTCATGGGTGTTTTTGCAGAGTTTTTCCCCTCAGCCGTCCGATTGAATCAAGGATGGTGAACATTCAGATTGCTTGGAATTTGGAGACTCCATCGCTCCGATCACACAACATAAAGCATACAACTGACAATTTCGGAAAAAGCCTTCTCTTTTTCTTTTTCCATTTTTTTTTGCAGAGTCATGGCGGCAGCCTCTGACTCCGAAAAGGGACCCCATCGGAGCATTTTTAGGACATAGAGGAGGTTGGAAATTTAACGATTACGTGTATATATGCGTGTGTGCTCAGACGCCATGGGAATAGAATTACAAGCAATCTTACGCTGCTCTGGGCAGCTCAGCCACCCCAATCCTCATGTCGTGATATCGTCCATGTGTCATTGCCTGGGTCGAGGACTGGCTACCGCACTGAATGTGCTCACGCAATGCAGAGTACTCCGGTCACTTTCGGGTGGTGATCCCAAGCGCAGCGGAATGCATCTGAGTGCATCCAGCATCCAGTGCATCCAGTGCATCCATCAGACTGAATTAGCGACATTTCGGCGACAAAGTGACAGTGACAGTGACAGGCCGACAAGGCGACAAGGCAGGCCTGGAGCTGCGCAATGGGAAGGTATCGATAAGCCCACGCAGGCGGAATCCAGTGAAATGCGAGCCGTGACGCGCGGACATCGGCCGTCCTCTCCCCGGCAGGGAATGCTGGCATTAGGGCTGACATTTGGCCAGTGAGGAGTGAGACGGTCTGAGGCAGATCCACAAGTAATTTCCCGGCCTCTGCGAGTCACAGTTCGAGAAGAAAACAGAGGCCGCGAGGTCTCGAGTCTGGCTTGTCCCATCCTCCCTTGGTCAGGGGTTGTGCCGGACTGCGTTGGTGCCAGAAGACGGAGCAACATGTCCGTTTTGAGGCTAAAGTCGGAGCTCTTGCCTGTCTTTTGTGTCTTGTCGTGCCTGTCGAAGGGCTCCCCCCACGTGTAGGCTACGAAGCTGCGCCCGAACCTTGGAACCATCCTTGCATCTCATCACACTTGGGCTCCAACCCCCGGGGTCTGGTACGGATTGAAGATCTTTGCAGCTCTTTTCGGCCCTTCCTGGCTGAAGTCGTAATGCCTCTTCTCCAATTTCAGCCTGCATTTATTGGCGTTCTTGGCGTGAGAATGAGCGAGGAAATCACGTGGGTCGCGTTCCCGTGGGGAGTCTAACGAGCTCCTATGTTTCGTCATGTCAGTGTTGGGGAGGAGGGAATACTCAATGGAACTGCAATATGAAGCTCTTCAACCCACATTCAACCCACATACAACCCAATCACGCTCTCAACATGACTGGCATCATCACCCACAAGAACTTCGACCTCTCCGATACTCCCGCTGTCATCACCGGCGGGCAAGCGGGGATCGGTCGGGAGATCACCGCCTAGCCGTATAGCCGCCGTATACATTCTCGCAAGAACAAGTCCAATATACAGACGCAAAGACAGTGGGCGGAGAAGGGAGGTCTAAGTAAGGACGACCTCGACACACGGACGCTCTTTGCGCGATGCGACCTGATTGACATTGCCGACGTCAATCGCGTGGCCGACCACCTGTTGACCAAACTCGACCGCCTGAATATTCTCATCAACGATGCTGGTAGGCCCGAATGTGCAGTATTAGCAATACTGGCTGAAACATAATGTCTGACACGCTGTCTAGCCCCCAATAGTTCCCGAATACACCCTCTCGCCGCAGGGCATCGAGACCACGTTCGCCACCAACCGCGTCGTGCTCACCAACATCCTGCCCCCTCTGATCGAGAGGACCGCTGCTGCAGCTGGCTCTGCGCGCATCGTGAACACTAGCTCATCTCTCCACATGGTCTGTCAGGAACTCGACCTCTCTCTCGTAACGTCGCCCACGCCGACCGAGTCGCCACCATCACTCGACAACACCTGGCGATATGGCCGCAGCAAGCTGGCCAACATCCTCTTCATGCGGGAGCTTGCACGGCGACTGCAGAAGAAGGGCGCCGCGACCGTTTACGTCAACGGCTTCTTCCCCGGCAACATCCCCACCGAGGTTATGGACACCTGGAAGCAGCTCTTCGGCAGATCACGGGTACGCTCTTCAAAGGCACGTTCCAAGTCATTGGGCAATCGCTCACTGAAGCGGCGGCAACCGCATTATTCCTCGCTGCCAGCAAGGACGTCGAAACACGCGACCTCAAGAGCAGGTATTTCATGCCGATAGCAGCTGAACACAAGACCAGCTCGCTGGCCGATGACAAAGACCTGGCCAAAAATCTGTGGTGCTCGAGTGATCGTAAGGTCACGGAATCATTTGGAAAAGTTTGGCAAGGGGCGGCTGAAGCCGTACTTATGGCCTGACAAAAACTTAGATCAGCGGCGGGAGGATTTGCCCTACTTGCGCCCTGGAGGCTCAGCTGTTGCTGGTTCCGCCGGGTAAGCTTCTGTCTGGAAGATCTTTTCGCCACAACGATGTGCGCTGGATCATCAGTCATGCGGCCACACTCAGATGACTTTCTTTCCTGCTAGCAGAATCTCCCCTACGTGCAATCCACGTAATGTCTAATTACTCTGCAACAGGAAAGGCACCTTTAATTCACACTGCGCAAACGGCGGCAACGGCAAGAAAAAGAAAGAACCAGGGACAGGCACATACTTGGCTATACGAAAAGGTAGCTCTATTTTTACTACCCGCCTGCGGAATATCACGTAGAGTGGTCCCCCTCGGCCATTTATAAGGCCCAGTTTCTCTTCACCGATGAGCGAAACCTCCAATGAAGTCACTCCCTCCAGCCCGCTCTATGCGAATTCCGACTCAGGCACTTGCTTGCTCTGAAGCCCAACTCAGAACGTGAAAACTGGGAATCGGCTTTTTTCGCCCGCGTCGCGGGAAAGGCGATGAAGTCTGCTCTATTCTCGCATCCCAAAAGACCGCCTCGGCAGTGCGCCCTATCCCTCCTACAGCAAAAAGAACCTGCCCCTCTACCACTCCAAGCCCAAGCCAGCCCACCCGCCCTGCGTAGGTGTATGTGTATGTGTAAGCCTCCCGCCGCAACCGCTGCAAAAACGACCGCTCCACCAAGAGGCCTGCCCAGCCACGATCCCTCCCACTATCGCTGCGAGAGCGGCCTTGCTGCCGAATGCGTGCGCGGGGTGTCCATGCTTCAGTCAACTCCTTCTAACGATATGGAGTATATAACGATAGTCTGTACATTACGGTCTACACCCCTTGATTGGACCTTTTTGGTGTAATCTTACTAATCTGACTTTTGACGATATCGTTAAGGCGCCACTACCAATATCGGTATAATAAGAAAGGATTTGTATGGGAGACCAAACCGTATCGTACTAAAGAATTTTTACTGTAGAACCTTGGCCGGGGCGGCCCAGGGTGAGTGCATGGCAAAACAAGCTGGGTTGGCTGGCTAGTAGGCTGGCTGGCTTTCGCTGGCTGGACCACGCATTGGGCCGGACGGTCCGCCCCACCATCACGCCTTCCAAAGCGGCCCCTCCCAAACCAAACCCCTCTGGGGATCTCTCTCCCCTCCACAACGCCATCCAGGACCCTTCGCTTATCAGCAGTGCAGCGCGGTGCAGGACTCGGCGCCCACTAGCCCGTCGCGGTGCAGGCACTGGCAGATGATGCACCGCACTGCACTGCACTTGCACCGTGCCACGCCGGTGCAGCAAGCAAGCAAGCAATCAAGCACGCCAGCAAGCAGCAAACCGCCCTCTCCTTCGCCCCCCCTGTGCGTCTTCTCAATCACTCCCGGATGCCGAACGCCAGATGCCAGAACTGCAGACGAACTACACCGCACCGCACCGCACCGCACCGCACCCGCAGCTCCAACGGCATTCCTTCAAGCCCCTCCCTCCCCCCTTTCCCTTTCCTTCCCTTCCTTCCCTTCCTTCCAGCCCCTCCATCTCACATCCCCCACTCGCCCTAGCACCGATCCCTCCGCGGCGCGTAGCCACCCCCTCCCCCCCTCCCCCCATGTGGCTGCGGCATTCGTCGCGGCACAGGATATCAGCAGACTTTTTTTCGCCCGGCCCCGGTTTTGTTTTTTTGTTTTGGAGGGGGGGAAGGGGCCCTTTGTGTGGGGAGGTGGGTATTCGGTATGTCGGGTCGGGCTGTCTTGGATGCTCTTCGGGATTCGGGATGACGCGCATGATGAAGCGGGACGCGGCGAGGCAGGTGCGTTGAGCACGGGCGGGAGGACGGGCGGGAGGGACGGAGATGAGCGAAGGAGTGGCGGATGGAGACGGAGAGTGAGATGTGAGTTGTGAGAAATCCTGCTGAGGAGGATGGAGGATAGAGGATGGAGCGGGTGAGACGGGAGGGGATTATGTGAGAGCGGTTATTTGGAGGGGGAGGGGAGCACTGTCGAGACTCTGGTCCTGAATTTGGAATGTGGAGATGTTGGATGTGCCTCTTTCTCTCTCTGTGTGTGTGTGTGCGGTTGGTCTCTTGGATTTGGTATTTCTTGGATTTTATGATTTACCCGCGCTTTGCTACATGAAAAGAAATATAGATGCCGACATAGCCCCTTAAGCCCTAGAACCTGCTCCGTCCGAATCATGGTTAGTTTTGCGGTCGAGGGAATAGAATAAGACAATGAAGAAAGCCTGATTCCTGTTGAATTGCATAACCCTTCCCCCCCTGTTCCCGAAACCACCCGCCCACCCATCTCAGCCCATCCCCGCCACACGCCCGAGAAGAATGAAAATGATAATGACGAAATTTGGTTGTTTGTCAGCCCGCTCAGGCACCGTGCCGCCTTACCTTAAGGAGCAGGTGGCCCTTAATCTAGAGTGCGAGGGGTTTCGACCAAAACGAATATATAAAAGGAACGCCGGGAGAAAAGGAGGGGTCAGGGGGAAGAATTCATGGAAGGAGAAACTTTTGAAGTTGGAATTCCGTTACAGTGTCGGGGAGAGAGACCGATTTCGTCGAGGCTGTCTTGGCCGCATTCGAGAGGACTGTCTTTTCTCCCTTGGCAGTCCTACGTAGATTGCGTGAAATACTGGTAGGGCCGCAAGTAGGGCGGTTGCGTCAGGCCTTCTTGTTGTTGATAGCCTTGAGCTCGACGTCGCTGGACGTGACGCGTCAGAGCAGAGCTGGTGCCAAGGTAATATAACGACTTTGATGAAGCTTGGGCACTGATATAAAGTAACACGAGAGGTAACGCAACGGGAAGGAGCAGATACGAAACATTTGAATTTATGAGCAGGATTTTCTGGACAAAGGAGATGGCTGTTGGGCACCTACAATACTAGAGAACTGTTGGGGGGAATATGGCCAGGGAAGCCACTACGTCCAGCACATCCTTGTCAGCTTTTCTGCACCAAAAACTGTTCCCTGCAACGGATCTTGTGTGCGATGCTGGTATTTTTGCTTCGGGTTGCACCATGATCTGCAGCAGCAACGCTCCTTGGGAACCACTTGGGACGTGATGATATGCTGGATCTGGGCGGGATTCCGTCGTTTTTTGATTGTTTTGCTTACCGTGCTCCATATCCATAGTCACTGTGGCTCACGTCAGTTTTGAATGGTCGTGATGCTGAGGAACGGGCAGTTTTTCTGTTCTCCGCGGTTACATACGGTGAAATGGTCAGAGTGGCCTTTTCGCCTAACGACATGCCAGGTCTAGTTAGACTGCCTAGAATCCCTTCATCCCAGCCTGTGCATATCAACATGCACGTTAGTCAACCGTTACACCAGAGAGCTGCATAGCTCCCGAGTGAAGAGATAGCCTTTACCTTTTATAACCCGCCCCATTCCAATTGGAGTCTGGAGGTCTCCTCGGCCAATTGAGGAGTCGAATCTGAATCATGAAGTTCAGCGGAGTAGGCTCCCCGAAGAATGAAGGACCACAGCTGGGGAGAGCTGAAATGCTGGACTCACTTTTGGCCTTTGGACTCACTAGCCGAATCGTCGTAGAGATAGCCAGTGTACTCCATGGTAACTATGTCCTTCTCTTTGGGAAAGTCGACGCCGTTGCCCTCTCTAATGATTTTCTTCTCAACCCCCATGGCGTAGGAGTATTTCTGGTGAGGCGTGGGAATGGCGCGGGAGTGACGAGGAATTTTCTGCCCCTCCCAGACAACTAGGTGGTTGGAGATGCGTAAGAAGGGTGAGGTAGGTTGAGGAATTGTTGAGACGAGCAGGCTTGCAATGTTGAGAAGTAAAGGGGGTTGCACTCGGGTTTTAAAGGCCATGACGCAGAGGCTCAGTGTAATGCATCAGCTTTGGGCTCTGGGTTCGGGTGCTTGGATACAACGGAAGGATCAGGGCCGAGCCATGGTACATAGTCCATTTGGGATGTTTTACCGTGTGTGGACGGCTCTGAACCCTCCCATCGGCGGATTTGGGAGGGATGGGAGAGGAAGGGCGTAGCTAAGATGCTCCCAATCCTCACGCCGTCAGGAGACGACAAGAACTAGCTTATCCCACGCCGGCGCGCTCCTCCAACCGCTGTTCGCGGATCCGCAGCTGACCGGATCTTGCAGGAGCATCTCCAGTGCGAGCTGCAGCTACGGGTCTGATACAAGTCGAATGGGATCGTTTCAAGTTAATTCCCGACATCAAGCGACTATCCGCACCAGTCCTCTTTCGGCCGAACAGATGCCCTACTTACCCACCTACCTTTGAGTGTCGTAGTGGGGTATTGCTCAAGTACCCAGACTTACGACAACCTCAAGCTGAGCCGCTGGCGGAGATCGTCATGATGCCTCGTGCCCACCACCGCTCGACAACCTGTCGTTTTCCTGGACCATGGGGGTACAAAAAAGCTACGCCTCGCGTCATTCCAGCCAATCCCGAGCATTCCGCGATGACGGACGTTCGCGTCAGGCATCAAAAGCAAGACAGTCGGGACTGCAAAGACCCGAGTAGCTATTCGGCTCTCAGGGCACTGCTGACGGGCTCTTCGGTGTACTACTGGAGCTCACGAGCTCCAAACCAGTAAATGCTGGAGCATCGAAGCCACGAGACCACGGCAAGGAATGGCAGGGGATCTGCGACTTGAACAATCGTCCGTCCAGATCGGCCTCTTAAAACGTTGTGGTATGTCTGCCGAGCCTCTCACATGCCAGCCCGCTCCCGCTGAGAGACCTCTCGAGTGCCAGAATGGTAAATGCAAGGGCAAAGTTAAAATCCACTTCAGCTGTAGCAGTGCCACGCCGAGAGCTCCAGTAGGCTAGTATTACCGTGACCTCACCTGCGTCTTGCGCGCCTTTCCTCGCTCTCGGCTTTGTGTCCGCGAAGAGTCGAGAATTTACAAGGGGGATACATGTGCGGATTGCTAGCCTCTTGGCATATAATGTATGAGAACCCTCACTTTGTCGATACAAACCTGCCTAGACGCTAGCAATCCGCACATGTACCCCACTCGTAGTAGCGAAGCAGCCTAACAGTCAGATCTGATGGCGCAAAATAAGTCTCCGTGAAAAGCAAATTCTGCGTCGCCCAGAGCTAACCCGAAGGGCGAAAAAGAGTGGCTGGAAGACCAATCATCAATTAGGCGGATGACAGGTTATGCATCCCGCGAGGAACCATGGGCAGCAACATGAAGACATGTGTCCCTGAAATCCATCACAGCCCTCAATTGGAAGTTTGCAACGCTCTGCTGCTTGTTGCTCATTGCTCGTCAATAATTGACTACGTAAATTCTCCTACCGGAAGCCCCCCGTGGTCAGAGGTGGCCATACGCCGAAGGCCGAGCGCCTCAAACGGGCGCACCTGCACGTTCTCCAAACCCCGTCACACGTGCCTAGTGTGATTCCAGTGCGTCCCACGTATTGTTCCATCTCATCCCACTCCGGTGAGCCCGTGCATGGAGAAAAGCGATCGTGCAAAAGACTTCCGTGCCGTCCCCCGGGCTCGCCGATGGCTTGGTTTGGGTCATGTAACGAATTCATGGGATCATTCCAGCGTCTCAGACTGGTCCATACCGTTGCGCTTGCAGCGGCTCGTTTCCCGGACTGAGTTTAACTGGAAAATCCCACGTATTTCTGCAGATTCCAGATATGGCGGGGCATTTTCCAAGAATATGTCATGAGAACTTGCATTGAATATTGTTAGAGCTTGGCGCGTCTGTCGCGGAAGCTACTACTTGCAAAGCTAAAAACTCAGCTCCATGACCTTCGTGCCCACAGACAAGCATTTCATCCCATAGGAGCCGCCGCCGGCCCAACCATCTTCTTTCGTTAAAACGGCCGCTTTACATGAATAGGCCCATTCTTGCTGCTGCTGTCACGGATTCAACCCCCAAAATGAATGGCCTTCGAGCTCAGAGGATGTGACCCTGGAGAATCTAGAGTTCAAAAATCGCCGATCCCGACCTTGGGGGCCACGCTCGACGAAATAAATCTCTGGTATCTCGGCTCTCCGAATAAATTCCAGTAACCGGCGATAATTCGTGCCAATCTGATCCACAGAATGACTGTCGTCGGACATAGTGAAACAGCCGCCGATGCGAAGGAATGCCTGACAAATAGGAGTTAGCTTCATGTGTAAAAATAGACGAACATGGAAGGCGTAACAAACCTCACAGATCTCAAGACATGGGTAAGGTTCACTCATGCCCTTCCGAAGTGCCGAAGAGTTCAGTTCCAACACTCCCCCATACGAAACAACGTACTCCAGATTGCGCTGTATACGTTTCCAAACACCATCCCAGCGCTTGAATCCTTCATCCTTCTCATCGCTTAGTAAACGAATCAGGTCAAAATGTCCAACGACAGGCGGTTGAATATCCTGCAGCATGGAGTATTGAGAGTCGAAATAGTCCTCAAACAGTCTCTCATCCGTACCTCCTGCCTTTAGCCGAGCATCTTCATACTTTGGTCTGTCAAAGTCGATAGATATGGTATGAACATGATGCACAGATCCAACGAAGAAGTCAAATGTATGTTTCCCAAGAAGCGTTTGTATGAGCTTGAGAGAGGAGGGGCGGATCCATTCACTCTCGAAACCAATAGGTATCTGGATTTGAGAAGCGTATTTCTCCCGCAGCCGAACGGCCTCTCGGTAGAAGTCATCCACCAGCTGGACCAAGCCTTCTTCTGAATAGAACTTTTCCTGCTAAGGAGCTAGATTAGAGGGAGCAATTGAACGAGCGCATAACAGACGTACGCACCTCCTCTGGATAAAAGTCTTCTTTGCCCCTGGGCATATGCTCCGTGAGCGAGTAGACCTGAAACCCGCGAGATATAGCTGCTTGGACCATCTCTTCCAGCGTATTCTCCGCGTGGCAGCAGAATTGGCCAGAATGGCTATGGTGAGAGAAAGGCATTTGGGCTGTTTGGTGGGTCAACCTCTAAACTCAAGGTAAAGTCAATTTCGAGTCAAATTCCAGAGGAGCAGTAGTCAATTTAAGATGCAGATGGAAATGAGCCAATTTCTGGGTTGAGATTTCTCTTGGCACTGTATACCAGGATGAATCTCAGTAGCGGATTTTGGAACAAAAATCTTATCAAACTCCATAATCACGACGATTTTTTAAGATAATTTTATGAGTAGTACGAAGCTCTAGGGTTTCAAACCGGGTTATTTGTGTTTTTCAGTATCTAACGCATGCACCGGTCCCGTGCAGTTATTGTGGCCCTATATTTCAACGCTTTAGGGGACAACACTTCACAAAATACTTAAGAAAGTTAGGCGACTATTCTTAGTCCGTTTGCATTAAGTTGTTTATATATATATAGGGCGCCACTATTCATACACTCCCTAAATGATACACATACACCCCCTACCTCATTTGGTTTAGACGCTTCCCCACTAAGTTAGAACATCACGTGCGTTTGACTTGTTTGCGCCTACATCGCGAAAATCAAAGTACGCGCTATCCCATGCGCCGTCACGAAAGGTGCTCCTTTTACCGAGCCAACCAGAGGCTCTAGGTTTAACTAAGTCTTGGCAGAATAAAACTGTAGATTTAATCAATTAATTATAACGCAATATTATGGGAATAAAGCTTAAATTTGATATATAATTCGACTCCAGGTTGAAGAACGTTTACGGCCCATTATGGTGGTTTAATCACGATAAGAAGCTACACAGATGCTTCGGTGATGTTTTGGTGTTCGCGCACAGGCCATAATAAAAGGAGCACCTTGACGGCGCATGGGATAACTGCAACACCACGATTAAGTCTTAATTTTAATTATAGTATAAGTAGTAGAGTCTAAATTAGATTTGGACCGCGCTAAAGGAGCGATTAATTAGATTACGTAGTGCTTTATAAGGCGTCGCGCGAACTAATTTGGGTGCTGCTACCTCCGCCCACGCGCCCGCGCATGCGCCCGGCAGGAGTCTAGCCAGTGTTTCGCTCAAATGCTAAGGACTCTCTACAAGTAAATCTAGTAACGCGATTAGCAATTGTAGAGCTAGTTGTGGAGCCAATTGGCCGACTGTGGCGACGCTCTACAATTACAGGCTCTTGGATGCGAAGTTGAGGCAAATGCGAGGACGGGCGCACTTTGATTTTCGCGATGCAGGCGCAAACAAGTCAAACGAACGTGATATCCTAACTTAATGAGGAAGAGTCCAAACCAAATGAGGTAGGGGGTGTATGAATAGCGGCGACCGCTATATATATACTTAAGCCGAGCTCAGAGCGCTTTTAGGCATGATGCTGACTCACGATATGTGCTGGTCTCTCGATATAGGTTTGGCTCATCTATACCATTTCTGATGTTCTGCAGACCCTATAGCGGGGGGAAATACAAGAGCCAAAGGCGCATCTTTCACCATTTAGGTAAAGAAAAACTTAATCACAGTGAGGCAAACTATCATCCTCGGTGCTACAGCATCCATGATGCTAAGTTCAATAAAAGTAAGCTTCCTTATATGCAAACACAGATGCTCAAACAGTTCAACAAATCCAAGTGCAATTATAACTCTTACTCGTATTTAATGGTGCACTCTGCAACATGGAGGGCGAAATGATGAAGGTTTAATAATGTCACACCATTCCCCACAAGGGGCGTGGTAGAGGGCCTCGGGATGCTTCACGATGGCCCGACTTCAAGCGCACATCTTTGATGCCAATGTAGGCTTCTCGGCGTGCAGGGTTGCCCACAGTGACGGACCAGGTGCGGAGGCCGTAGTAGGTTCCAATGTGATGAACAAGCCAGCGTCTAGTAATAACATTAGTATGTTAAAGATTTAAAGGTTGGATTTGGTAATCTGAAGCCCTGCGGCCCCATCGAAGTGGATAAGAGTAGCGGTGTAGGAGCCTGGGCACTCGATCAAGAAAATCCAGGGGAAAAAAAAATCAGAACCCACCCAAAGCTCGCTCCATGATCATCAGCCGGGCTATGAAAGAGCAGCTTTTCGCGCTCAATCTCCCCGCTACTCCTGGGTGAGCGCATATCGTTCATCTGGCCATTCCTGCCGACAAAGACAATCTCGTCATCCTCAGAATCCGGGTCGACTAAACCTTCCTGCTCCATCTTCGTCTCCTTCTCCTCCCACTTCTCCACAAATCTCCGCACTTCCTCTTCCAGGTCTTGCAGAAGCCCTTTCGCGCCCCGCGACCGCTTCAGCTTCTCCCGCAGCTCTCGCGGCACTTTGCCAGCAGCCTCATCCGCCGCAGCGCCCTTCTTCTCGGACTTTCCCTTCCGCTTCTTCTCCGCATTCCGGGCAGCCAACCCCGCATCCCACAGCGGCGCGAGATAGTACGGGACGGTATGTACGGGGTAGGTCGGGCGGACCTCCCAATCACTTGGCAGCGGCGGCTGGGCGTACGGGTTGCTCAGAAGGCGATCTACAAACAAACAATTTGTCAAAGCCATCCCCACAAGGCAGGTCAATGCGAGGTACGGGTATACACACCATTCTCCCAGCGCTGGCGCCGGCGACTGCCCTCCTTGCCCCTGAGCAGGGCCTCCCGCCGCTTCAGGCTGTCGCGGCGGAGGGGTTCGCGGCGGTGCACGTAACCCGCACGCACGGTGGAGGCGTCAGTGACAGGGGCGCGCTCGGAGCGCGGGGCCGGGTGGTCGTCCAGCGGGATCTGGAGCGTCACGGAGGTGCCTGGGATGGGTGGGAGGGGGGAGAGGGTAACAACGCTCAAGGATGCAGTGGCTTGCTCAGTCCAGGCTTCGATGTCGATGGGGACGGTGGTTGGAGCTGGATGAGTGCCATTGTCGGCGTTGGCGGTCGGATGGATTGCCATCGCTTTTCTTTCTCTTCTCTGACCTTGCGGCGACGCCTATGGTGCTGAGGCGGGGTGAAGTGGCAAGTGTTCAAAAACTTGCACAGGAGATGAATGAGGGCCTTAAAAGGTCAGGCCTTAGATACAGAAAGGAAAGAAACAAGGAAGCCGGATGCCCGCCGGGGTTTTATGGAAGACGAGAGGAAGTCGGCGATAAAGCTGCGATAGGAGACGGAGATGGCAATGGCAGAGTCATCACGCGCATAAGCGAGGGGAAATCAATTGCGGCTAGCCAATCCTAGCCCAACGTGCCTGACCACAGTCATTTGCTGGGTGCTGTATGCGTATGCAGCTACCGCTCATCATAGAGATAGCAAGGATAGAAAGCAACCACACTCTTTAAGCTAGTACGCTCTTCTTCAGCATATTTGAGACTTTTCATTGTGTATTCTATGAATTCCTAAATATCGTGTACCCCAAAATATTGATATGACACATACGTTCAAAATTTTTTGTTTAAAATTTTGCAAACGCCAGCTCGTAAGCCAAACCCAACGTCAACCTAGCATGCTGCAACATGTGATCAAAGCTCAGGTATTCAATCTTATCCTCCGTCGTGTGGATCTTGCTGTCTGAGTACTTGAAGTCACTCTCAATCACAAACGCAGACGGATAACCTGCCTTCGACGCACTAGCATGATCCGAGCATGCGTATCCGCACTTAGTGAGGATATAAGGAATCTCACAGTACTCCGTGATGACCTTCTTGATGAACTCGGTTAGGCCGGGATCAACATAGTCTGTGATGACTCCCACAGACTCGGGCTCCCCCGCATCAATCGTCTTCTGGACATAGCCGGTCATGTCCTGCTGCAGCATAGCTTTCACATCGCGGCCCGCCTTCTGGTACGACTGGAAGATAGCTTGGGAGCCCAACAGCCCGCCCTCTTCCGCCGAGTACCAGTGGAACTCGACCGTGTTCTCGCCCTTGCCCTTGATGATATCCTCAGACATCAGCAGCACACGCAGCGCCTCCAGAATCGTGACAGTCCCACTGCCATCGTCGTCCGCGCCAGGCGCCGCAAGGAAAGCAGGTAAAAATAGGTTAATGCTGTCCTGATGCGCGCCGATCACGACCGTCTTCTTGCTCTTCCCGGGAATCGTGGCAATTATGCTGTTCTGGTCCCACGGATGCGGGAACGGCTTGACAGATGCGCCGTGCTCGAGCGCGCCGGCTTCGGCGAGCGTATTGTTGACCTGCTCCAGAAGCCAAGCTGATGACTGCGCGCCGTATTGGGATTTGTAGTAGCGGGTGTGGAAGGAGGTGAATTTCTCGAGGTGCTTCCGCATATTCTTCTTTTCCAGCTTTTTCAGCAGCGGCGCTACCGTCTTGCTGTGGGCTGTCTTAGATGGGTATGTGGCACTTTGGACATCCTTCTCTCGGACTGTTGCACCGAGGTCGCTCGTGTGGGTTATGTCGAAGAAGTTGATGCCTTGCTGAACGCACGGTTAGCTTTGGAGTTCTGCGGAGTAAAGAGCGGTCTCTCAGAAGTCCTTGTTAGACTTCTAGCTCCGTGACACTTACTTTACGAAGCTCCCACTTCTCTGCTTCCTTAATCCATCGTGTCTCGCCTGGAGACAGCTCGATGAGGTACTCATCTGGTTCGACCAGGGTTGGTTCTTGAAGGATTACCTGGGGCTCTCGAGGAGCAGATAATGCAGTCACTGCTGCTGCTGCATAAAGCGAAAATAATAATGATGATTTCATAGTTGCAGTGATTTTTGAAGTATGGAGGTGTAATGAGGCGGTGCTGTTTAATAGTGCGACAGCCAGTTGGCTTGGTGACGACTTGACGATCAGAGATAGCGGGAGTTGTCTAATAAGGAAGGCGGTCACGTTTCTGCCATCATGATATCCAGTAAGGCCAGCCGACATGCCGCTCACCTGCCCTCTGTCCGCTTTGGATGAGAAAGCATATTCGATACTCGTAATCAGACCACATATATCATCAAAACAAGTATATCATTCAATGGTCTTTTGGAAGAGAGACAAGATCGAAGCACCCTCGAGACAAGATGATGACAAGAATACGCAGTCCCAAAATGTCCTCGACTTCAATACAGCCATAAACTAGAAGTATCCCTCGGTAAAATTCGTCCACAACTTATCGATAAGAATCGGCCAATAGAATCAATAGAATCTAGAGGCGCTCAAAAATATCAGGCTAATGAAATACAATATTACCATGCACACCCAATCTTTGGAGTTGAGTCGCTCTAGATAAGGTAGCCAACACTCATTCTCTCTACAAAACGGTATTTGGCAGACGCTGCAGCCGTATCGAGTTCTTAGAGCTCGCCGAGACCTCCTGTACTTTGAACTTCAGGCTCGTATCAACGGAGGTCTGAGCACAACCAGCGTTACCGGGCCTTGTTGGAAACAACGAGAAATGGCAATGGCGCCTGCAAGTAAGCGCCGGATATGTGCTCTGAACGGCGCTTATCGCCACATTAACATAGTCCATTTTCATTAATCACCTTCTTCGCTTCTTTGCTATGCTTGCCGAGGAAAGGTCGCCATTCCATGACAAGAGGATTATGCACAACACACACCGTCAAATAGCCATGGTCCGCTACGCCGTATTTTGATCCCTTCTTCAATTTCATAGTGTTCCAGAAACCTTATGACATCCTGAGCAAATTTCCGCAGGGGCCCCGCTCCCGTTCATCGAGGGCAAAACGCTTGCGTTTGCGGTCTGGCCGTTCGTATCAAAGGTCATCTTTCACCAGCAGATCTTCGTTGATGAATAAGGCACATCGGAAAACGGAGTATCTTGCACTAAAACGTTTCTAGCTGCCATCTCGACTACGGTAGGGACATCGACAGATCCGCCCATAGCCATCTCTGGGAAGTCTTCGAGGAAGCCAACCCAGCTGTGGTCGTGCTGGCGGAAAACAATGACATATTCCTCAGCATCAGCTTCACTTTTAGCAGATACATAAGCTGGATCGGGTTTGGAGTTGGAGTCGTGGTTGGGACTCTTGCTTAGCTCGTCTTCCTCAAGTTCGTTAAATGCCTCGACCCACAAGGCACAGAGTCCTGCGTTCATATCTTCCGCACCGGTCTCTTCAAGGACGTAGAAACATTTAGCATCTCCGATGGTCTTCTGCCAATTTGGATTGCCTCTCCAGAAGATTCAAAACCTTGTGGAATTTTTCCAGCGCTTTAAAATATCCTTGCTCGTGTTGACCACGGAGGTAGCTTTACTGCTAAGGTGTCGGACTCCAAACGACTACGGACACCAAAGGTCAAACTAGGGTTATTTCCTTATGTATATTAGGGCTCTTAGAGCCACCTTGAAGAAAACAGATCACTCGTCAAATTCTGTGTCTCTACCTATCAGCTAGCTTATATCATTTGTCTTAATACCTGCCCAGCTGAAAGTTATAAGCCCAGTAGCCTTCTAAGCACTAGGGAGATCTCAGTGGCCAGACGAATACCACTAAGCCTCTTTAAGCATAGTTCGTCACGAAATATCGCGTCATTTACGCGTAAGCGCGTCTCTTTACGCAACCTCAAGAAAACAATAAAAGCCACCATAGCACCCACAACCACAGACTCTACTAATCCTCTTTTGCTGACCTAAAAGGACTGGCCTATATGGTTTCAATTTATCCACCAAGAAGCAAGTTTTGCGAAGATCTGGGACTATGTTAACCCAGATAAGACGGAAGACAAAATTAAGGAAAACACTGAGCCAGACATACCCTCAATAGCAGCAGCTCCTGCAGCACCAGCAGCAGCTCCTGCAGCTCCTGCAGCTCCAGCAGCAACTCCAGCGTCTACTGGAACAGCTACACCTAGGTCGTCAAGTCAGCAAGGACAACAAACTCAGTACTCTCTAGAGACATAGAGAATGCTCTTTAAGCTATACAAGCTCCAAAGACAAGACTATATAAAGCGGAAAGAGAAGATCCATACCTTTATAGCACTGTTACATGCCACTATAGGCACCAACTTCTTAGGATATCTCAAAAACCTTACCACACCATATTTAATTTTAAGGTAGCTAAAAAAAGTAGCAAAGTTATCTTAAGCTACGCTACAGCAGATAGTATTAGATAATCTTAAGAAACGAAAACAAGGACCTAAACGTCAGACTCTAGAATCTTAGCTTTAGCTTTATATTACTATTATACAGAACAGCAAAGAGCTAAAGGAAGGGTTGATAGAGGTAATAGAAAGCAGCGTTATATAAGCCTTTGTCTAGGACTATAAGGAGATCTATCCAGCTCTATATTATGCCTTTATTTAAAAGGTAGTAAAGAGGTTAGAGAAGCTTAAAATGGCGATAATAATTAAGGAATTTAACCTCCTCTATAAGCATTTAAATATGGGACGTAACGCTTATGCTATACTCTTAAGGCAGCTATCTATAGATCCTATAACATCTACCACCCCAGTACCTTCTCAATTAACTAAGATAAAGTGCTTTGCTTATAGTCTACCCTATAAGTTAAAGAATTATAAGTAACTGTTTTAGTCTCTTTAAGGTCTAAACTTTATACCAAATAATAAGTATCTAAATAAGTATTAAGAATAGCTTAAGGTCCTAATAAATAAGCAGTATTATAACAGGAGGCTTAAGCAGATTAAGAGGGAAGGTCCTAGGTTAAGGATATCTATATTAGCTTTATCTACTGCTAAAAAGATTAAGGATCTAGACAGGCCCTAAGCTACATCGGCTGCTATATTAATATCCTTCTTATTATTATTATCGCACAATTACCTAGATTTATCGTTAATTAATACCTAGGGGTACAATACTATAGCAGATACCCACTTCTGCAACAATATCAGATACTTCTATAATTTTAAGCTAAGCATATCTATAGCAATAGCTAGAGATTCTAGGGTAGAAATCTATGGATATAGTAATATTAACTTAGCAATTAAGGTGGGAAAATAACGCCTAACTTAGTATCTAATATTAAGGAACGTAGTATACGCTCCCTATTTTTATACCAATCTAATATCCATAGCAAAGCTCTGCAGGATTAGAATAATTATTAACTAATTTATAAACTATCTGCGCTACAAAGATAATAGAAGCCTGTTTAGTATAATACTATTGCCACTTTACTACCTACTCCTACCACCTATGCTACCTCTACTAGATTCTTTAAGACCTTAGCATATAACAAAGTATGGCATTAACGCTTACTACACTATAATATGGAGTTAGTGGATTATCTGCTAACTGCGGTAGATAGGGTTAAAGTGGTTAAGATAGATAAAGAAAGGACTCTATATAGTATACCGCTTTATAAACTATATATTCTAGTAAAGATAATACAGTAAACATCTTATAGAATATCCATAAAAGGAACCTACCCTTTTAAATATATTTACTTTAATGTTATTATAGAAGAAAACGGGTTTAATAGAGACACGTATATAGCTTACTTTTGGTATAACTATATAAAGTACTATTATGCTTTTCCTATTAAGAACCATGGGCAAAAAACACTACTCCCACTCTTTAAATTAATAATAGCATTTACAAAGAAATTTAATGCTTAAGGTGTTACGGACGCTTTAAGTACGATGTTACGACTACTTAAAGAAGAGTCGGCGGAAGCTAGTTAGTTAATATAGGCACGGTCTAGGATAGATCTGGTGGAACTATATAACAAGGAATGGTAACCGAGGTTATATGGCGTTAAACATATTGACTATGTTAAATGGAAGGGACGTTATGTTTAATACAGATAATACGTACCTTATATACAAGAGAGGATTTCTTAGGAGTATAGTTGTGTATTTAAAGGACCTTAGTCCCTACTATAGATAGTTCTCTCCTTGTAGTGAATCTTAGAATACAATTAGAGTTAATCTGTTAGGCAACCACTCCACCAGTTATTATTACATTGTTGTTTTGTTCTTACCTATATACCTAGCCTAATAATAGAACCCGTAGTAGTTCCTACTATAAGGTTCCGTTACACATTCACTACTAAGGTTACGGTATTGAATAAGATCGAATAATATGCCACCTAAAGTACTAGTTATAACGGCGTCAACGGCAGCCATAACCTTAGGGCCAGGTGATACCAGTATAGACGATGGGGATTCTTAAGTGGTTACGCAAGGTTAGTTATAGGAAATAGTTAATCACTTACAAGATAATAATAGGATACTTAAAGAACGCATTAATGGAATTAGAGCAGCAAAAATTAAGCTACCTTTAATTAAACGGTTTTTAGGAGAGAAGTTAAAGCTTAAGGGATTTCTTACGCAGATGTACTTTAAGGTAGTACAAAAAGGAGCGAAGTTAGTAATATTGTTGGATTAAGTAGCCTATACAGGATTGTTCCTAATAGGGAGGGCACTTAAGTAGTTTAAGCTATATCTCACGGAAATATAGGCCAATGGCATGATAACTACTAACCAGGATATACGGTATATATTTACTAGTTAGAATAGGTTCGCGGAACAACTAACGCAGATATTTAGAGATTTAGAGGCCACAACTATAGCAGAACGAAAGCTTTAGAACTTAGTATAACGTACTTCAGTAATTGAGTATACAACACAGTTTTAAACACTAGCCATATAGGTTAAGTGGAATGACAGGGCGCTTATAGTATAGTATAAATAGGGACTTAAGGCTAAAGTCTAGGACGTAATTATCCTAATAGAAGATGCGGATACTTTAAGGGAGTTAATAGATTAGTTAATAAAGATTAATAATAGGATCTATTAAAGGGAACAAGCCAAGAGAGGGCAAGATAGAGTTCCATAGTTGTATAAGGCGCAGAGTACGTAACAACAGACACTAAGTTAAAAACTATGGAATGGCGCAGAGCTAATGGACCTAAGCGGTACTAAAGAAACCTAAAGGTGGGAAAAGAAACTATAAAAACCTAAAGGTTAAAGATTAAGTAATTAAAGGACCTAGAAGTAGAGGCCAAACCAGGGATCTTAGCAGTAGAAGACATTTAGGCGGATTCTACAGCAAGAAAAATAGTTTAAAGATGGGGCTTATATAAATTATAGAAAATAAGGTCATTTTACCAGAGACTATAGAGGTAGTTAGAGTAACTACGCGGTAAAGGGAACTAGGCCAGCAGACGGCACGTATATATAGAGGGATAACAGTGCACTGTGAGGAATAAAAGAGTGTTCAATTAACAGTTTTGCGTATTGTTATAACAACGTATACCGAATTTATAAGGACGCTAAGTATGGCGTAAGCTATTAGCTATAGGAGCCATTGTTATCTAAGTTTAGAGGAACCAACAAACTAGCTTATAGATTAGACATTAAAGACAATAAATTTAACAAAGGCGAAGCATTTACTAATAATAAGGCAATAAGGGCAGCTTACTAGGAGCATGCAGACCTTAAAGAAATCAAAATAGAAGCAGAAACTAAGACCATTATAAAATAGGGTTTGGTAATAGATGTTATAACACCGTTAAATACGATTTCTATCGCTTTACAAGACAATAGGAGCAACGTTTAGAAGAAACTAAGTAAGTAGATAACTGCTAGTGCTAGCTTATTACTTAATAAAGGCAAAAGGCTATAGGCTTAAGATTTTTAAGAAGAGATAAGAGAAGCTTAAGATTCTTAAGATAAGATAAGACATACCTAAGGACCCACAACAGACGAAAACTAATAGGAAAGGGCAGCGACTTAGTTTAGTAATAAACAAATAAGTACAGGACGCAAGTTCAAGAACTATAAGTTCGGAGAATAAATAAGAACGTTAGCAATCCTAGGTAAACGCAGTATTTAGCCTAAAAATTAAATAGTTAATACCAGGATTAAAAAGCAAAACAACTATAAAGATTTAGCTACAAGATGCAGAAAACAAGAAACTATAGATAAGTTTAGAATAAGAATTATTACATAGCAGGAGTAAAAGCTAGACAAGAGGTTAGCTATACTAGGTCATATAAGGGACAGAGCACTTATACAAAGAGTTACTAATAGGCCAAGTATAGGGACACCTAGGGTAAAGTAGTTAGATAAACTGGAACAAGAAGAGGATCTAGATATTCTAACTAGGTTTAAAAAAAGATATACTAAAGGATATTATAACATAGCGATAACAAGGTACTTTCTAATAGATAGACCATATACACTAAACCAGTTGTATGGAAAGTGGTATAGGCAACAACATAATGACAAATAGGAAGATTTTTATATATAGCTAGATAAAAAAGTTGTCTAAGACCAACCCATTATAGAAAAACGCATAAGTCATATTAAAGGAGCATTAATTATAATATTAAGGAACCTAGAAGAAGGATCTAGGGACTAGAGAAGTAAGCAATAAATCTTAGTACCCACAGTAGAAATACCAGTGGTTAGGTTAATTAGGTATAGGTTTAAACTTAAGAATAAAGACAAACCAAGAGTTAACCCAAAACATGCAGCGCATTATACACTATTATAGATAGCTTATGTGGATAACATATGCAATATATATAGAGCACTAAAAGATAAGAACTGGAAGTACCTAATAAGGATACATTAGGTACTAGAGAAAAAGCGGTTTAGGAATGCTAAGTATATATATAAATGGCACCTAGTAGAAGTATAAGGTTAAGGAGACTTAACGCTTTAACTAGGAAGATTCCTTACGGAAGAATGCCTAGACAGACGACAGTAGTAGAAGTACCTAGAGAACACTTATCTATAGCATATAGAGGAAAAGAAATAAACTAAGTATTAGCTAAAGTTAGACCAAGTACAAGCAGGATTAAGCAGCCAACAGTTAGGAAAAGGGGAGGCGTATAGAACTAGAGGGAACCAGTATTAGAGCCTTAGACCCTTAAAGGAATTTAAGAACAGCACCTAAATTTATAAGTTAAATGGCAAGATTAGCAGTTTAAAGTATTAGTAGATAGTGGAGCAACTAGAAACCACATATTACCAAAAGTAGTAGAAAGGATAGGGTTACCACATAGATAAAAGGAACACCTATATTCACTTATAACGATTTCAGGAGATTAGATAGCCTATAGAGGAGATATTATTAATCTTAAAATAGGACCTATTTAGTTAACTATTAAAGGAAGACCAGTTAGAATATCTTTTAATATCCTACCATTGGGACAGGACGAGGCGATACTAGAAATGCCTTAATTACAGGAGTATAATCCAAAGATTAATTGGGTTATAGGTTAGGTCAATATTAAGGAAACTTAACAGCATAAAATGCGATAGTAAACCAAGTTGGTATAGTACTAAGTCGGAGCAATATATAAAGAGACTAAGTGAGGCTTAAGTTATATACCAAAGAGATACTATAAGTATGGTAAAAAGTTATAGTTACTAGAAAGTAAAAAGCTGTTAAAGCATATAGCATGGGACCATGAGATAGAATTAGAAGAGGAAATAAGTCTAAAGTTCTTTCCAATCTATAAGCTTACTAAAACGGAGTTAGTAGCGCTTAAGGAGTTTATCCAGGAGAACTTACGCAAGGGATATATTAAACCATTATAGTTATTAGCAGGATATCCAGTACTATTTATCCTAAAGAAAAACGGAAAACTTAGGATGTGTATAGACTATAGATAGTTAAATAGCATTACCAGGAAGGATAGGTATCCTTTACCCTTAATTAGCGAAATCCAAGACAGGATAGGCAACGCAAAGATCTTTATAAAGATAGATTTAAGATAGGCGTACCATTAAATCAGGATTAAGGAAGGCGACGAATAGAAGGCAGCCTTTAGGTTAAAGGAAGGACTATATAAACTATTAGTTATATAATTTGGACTTATAAACACACCCGTAATGTTCCAGAAGCAAATTAATAGTATATTAGGAGAACACCTAGATAAATTTATTATAGTATACCTCGACAACATTATTATCTACTTAGAGAATGAGGAAGAACATAGAAAACATATTAAGTAGGTCTTAAAGAGACTATAAGAAGAACAGATGCTAGTAGTAATTAAAAAATACGAATTCTTCACCAAGAAGACCGATTTTATTAGATTTATCATTAAACCAGGCTAACTTAGTATAGATCCAAAAAAGATCGAGGCTATAGTGAATTGGCAGGAACCAGAGAACGTTATACAGTTAAGGTCGTTCCTAGGGTTTTGCAATTATTATAGAAGGTTTATAGCGCAATGGTTAAAGAATATTAAGCCACTTACGCAGTTAACAAAGAAAAAAGAACTATAGGTATGGGGAAAGGAGTAATAAGAACTGTTTAAGAAAATCAAAGAATTGTTTACCTAGGAGCTAGTTCTTAAGATCTATTAACCAGGTTTAGAGACGGTTATAGAAATAGATGTATTAGACTTTGCACTAGGGGCATGCTTTATATAGAAACATTAAGACGGATAGCACCCAGTGGCATACTATAGTAGAAAAATAACACCACCAGAATTAAACTATGACATCTACAATAAGGAGTTGTTAGGTATAGTTACAGCACTTAAGGAATAGAGAGCATTCTTACAAGGCACAGAGAAACCATTTATAGTTAGGACGGACTATAAGAACCTTATAGGATTCCTAATAACAAAGGAACTCAACCAAAGATAGGTTAGATAGGCGAAAATGCTTATAGAATACCATTTCGAAATTCAGCATACCAAGGGTATAGACAATGCATAAGCAGACGCTCTAAGTAGAAAAGCTGAACTACAAAGTAACGAAAAGCTGTTAGGAGCTTTATTGTAAAAGGATTAAGATGGATTAATCAGGTATAATTATCCAAAGATTATAGCAACTAAAGAAAGCCAGATCTATAAGTTATTAGAGAGTAATTAGACACAGAAGATCTAAAAAGCATAGGTAGAGGATCTAGACTTAGAGCAATATAAAAATAGAGAAGTAATATATATACCTAAGTCTATTGCAGAAGAATTTGTTAAGGAATTCCACAAGGGAATAACACAAGGACATAACGGAGCTATAGGCTTAGTGTTAAGACTTTAGGAAAAGTATATTATTTAAGAAATCTAGGGACTAGTAAGATAAGTTATAAGGGAATATCTAAATTGCTAAAGAAACAAACCGACGAGGCATAAGCTGTATAGAGGGCTATAACCTATCAAAGTACTAGGAAGACTATGGGAAGTTATATTATAGGACTTTGTTATTAAGTTACCAAAATTAAGAGATCCTATTATAGGACAAGATTATAACGCGATTTTAGTAGTAGTAGATAAGCTAACAAAGTAGGGATACTTTATAGCGTGTACTAAAGAGATATTAGCAGAAGATGTCGCTAGAATCTATATAAAGGAAGTATTTGCAAGATATAGAGCACCAGATAAGATTATATTAGACAAAGATCTAAGGTTTATAGTAGCATTTTAGGAAGTATTTCTGGCAGAATAAGGGGTTTGCGTAGTAATATCTATAGCATATTATCTGCAGACAGACGGATAAACGGAAAGACTAAACTAGACACTAGAATAGTATCTAAGGCATTATATTAATTACGCACAGAATAATTGGGTATTGTTATTACCAGTTATACAGTTTACATACAATGCAACACTATAAGAAGGAATGGGGATATTACTATTTAAGGCGAATTACGGGTATGAACTAAGAATATCATTATCGCTACGTTAAGCAAAAAAGACGAGTAGCACAGCTAAGCAAAGAATGGAGACGTTAATAAATCTTTATATAGACCTTATAGAAACAGCTAAACTAGTACAAGAATAAATAAAAAGGTACTACAATGCTAAGAGATCTAAGGGACCAGATCTTAAGGAGGGAGATAAAGTATGGCTACTACACAAAAATTTCAAAAGTTAATGACTAAGCAAGAAGTTAGACTATGTTAGACTAGGACCTTTTAAAGTTAAGTAAAGAATTTTATTAGTTATGTATAAGTTAAACCTACTAGCTAAAATGAAGATCTACCCTATATAACATATCGCAATGCTAGAGCCAGTATACGGGAATATTAAGCTACTAGTCTATGAGGTAGATACGTATAGAGGACAAGAGGAAGACGAATAGCAAGTTTTAAAGATTATTAGTTACGAGGATATAGATAACGAAACGTAGTATAAAGTAAAGTGGATAGGCTATAGTGAGACTACCTAGGAACCACTAAGCAACTTAAAAAATGCTATAGAAAAGGTATAGGAGTATCAGAAGAAAGTAGGTCAGGTAACATTAATAAGGAAGAATCGCCAAAGAATAAGTTACCTAAGGGGGACCTAAGAGGAGTAATTGCCGAGCTACTTAGAGTTGTTTTCTTTACAGGGGGAGAGCCAGTCCTTTTATTACTAAGTTCCTGTAGACCTTGTTAAATAAGCTTCCACTCCTTAGAATAAACCTTCTTACGAACATGTTTAAGGCGTTAAAGATAAGTATAAGCTAAATGTTGAGCTTTAAGGACGCGTGCGGACTCTTCTAAGGCATGTTAAACCTTAAATAGCGTAGAGGCCAGCTTACCGTTAAGCTTTATAGTGGTAGATTGAACACGAGACCCTATAATAAGTTACTTAGGGAACTTAAAGACTGTTAAAAGTCATGGGACGCGTACACTTAGTGTTAGAGATAGAGCAAACGTTGCAGGACGATTAAACGTTTGCTTTGGTACACTTAGAGTAAAAGGAGGGTTGTTAGGATAAAGGACTTGCTAGCATAACGTATACTAACCCCTCTTTAGCGCAACGAGAGCAAGGAATCGCCATCACTTTACTAAGCGATAGTATGGAGGAAACTATACGAAGGCGACGCTTAACCTAGGAAAGAGAAGAAGAAGCTTTAGGTATAATAAGTAAGGATATTAACCAGACTAATTAAACGGACATTACACCTCTAGTGGACGACTTGGAGATGTTAGGAATCTTTAAAGACAAAGATAAAGAGGAGGGAGATAGTGTTACAGACGCTTTAAGTACAATGTTATAACTACTTAGAGAAGAGTCGGCGGAAGCTAGTTGGTTAATATAGGCACGGTCCAGGATGGATCTGGTAGAACTATATAACAAGGAATAGTAACTGAGGTTACGTAGCGTTAAACGTATTAACTGTGTTAAACGGAAGGGACGTTACGTTTAATATAGATAATACGTACCTTATGTACAAGAGAGGATTTCTTAGGAGTATGGTTGTGTATTTAAAGGACCTCAGTCCCTACTGTAGATAGTTCTCTCCTTGTAGTAAATCTTAGAATACAATTAGAGTTAATCTGT
>Ga0307507_10001350_pt1 | contig 54910 bp, 11 predicted proteins | sample 7_EM_MG_FD_207223 | JGI IMG/M metagenome (GOLD analysis project Ga0307507, IMG submission 207223) | Populus trichocarpa ectomycorrhiza microbial communities from riparian zone in the Pacific Northwest, United States - 7_EM | ecosystem: Host-associated > Plants > Roots > Unclassified | place... | reverse complement strand
TTGTACTATATAAAAGATTACCTATATAGCACAACTCTACCTAAATATAAACGGACACTAGGAGGAGCTCTAGGCCTATATTATACCACTTATAAACTACCCTATTATCCTTAGAATAAACTGGCTTGAATAATACAACCCCGCTATTAACTGGTAAAAAAGAGAAGTAACCTTTAACTCTAAATACTGCAGAGAGACTTGCCTAGGGCATAGCCTAGCCGCCTTTATCTACTCCCTAGGATATTAACCTAGGGAAACCCTTATTATCCTACCTATAACTAATTGCCACCATATAAGCGCCGCGGCCTTCTACCGTATAGTATATAGGAAAGGCTGGACTGTTGCCATAGCCTCCTAATTATAACTATATAAGCTTAATAAAGATTAGGACCACGTCCTCTATAGTAATAGGATAGACATAGTTAACCTTCTAGAAAACAATGCCCCTGTAGAACTCTACGGACTTTCACCCTTAGACTTTAAGAAGTTTATAAAGCTTAAAAAAGGACTTACTAATAAGGAACTCTGTAAGCTCCTCCCTAAGAGATACCATAACTTTATTAACGTATGCTTATAAAAGAGCGCAGATATACTCCCCCTATATTAACCTAATGACCATGCCATTAATATTAAATAAGGAAAAACGCCGCCCTATAAGAGATTCTATCTAATATCAAAAGATAAACTCCTAGTTATTAAAAAGTATATTAACGAGTACCTTAATAAAGGGTTTATTTATCCTAGTATATCCCTAGCAGCCGCCCCTATCCTCCTTACTAAAAAGCCAGGAGGAGGTATTTAATTCTGCGTTAACTATAGAGGACTTAATGCTATTATAATCAAGAACCGATACCCTATACCGCTTATACGCGAGACCCTTAAACGGCTTAGCTAAGCTAAAATCTATACTAAACTTAATATCATCGCCGCCTTTAACCGCCTCTAAATACGAGAAGGTAACGAATAGAAAACCATATTCGTATCGCGCTTTAGCCAATTTAAATACACCATTATGCCTTTTAGCATATATAACGGCCCAGGCAGCTTCCAAAACTATATTAATAATACCTTATAGGATTACCTTAATAACTTCTGCTCCGCGTACCTGGACGATATACTTATTTATAGCAATAACCCTTCTAAGCATACTAAGCACGTTTAAAAGGTCCTATAGCGCCTTAGAGACGCAGGACTTTACATTAATTTAAAGAAGTGTGAATTCTTAGTTATAGAAGTAAAATACCTTAGACTAATTGTTACTACTAAGGGTGTCTGTATGGACCCTAAAAAAGTATATATAATCACCAGATGGCAAACCCCTACCTATATTAAGGACGTATAAGCCTTCCTCAGTTTCGCCAACTTCTATTGGAAATTTATATACAACTTCTTAGGTATTATAGCACTACTTACAGCAATAATATAAACAAAGGGCCTTTCTATAAAAGAAAGAAAAATATATCTACATTTTATCTGGACGCCTAAATACGAAAAGGCGTTCCAAGACCTAAAAGATGCGTTTACTAAAGCACCTATCCTAGCTTACTTTATACTAGGACGATAACTCTACCTTAAGACTAACTCCTTAGACTATATTAACGCGGGCATCCTCTTCTAAATAGGCGATAACGGTCTTCTCTACCTAGTTGCATTCTACTCATCTAAGCTTATACTATAAGAATGTAACTATAAGATCTATAATAAGGAACTCCTTGCAATTATATAAGCGTTTAAGAAATTCTAACCAGAACTCTCCTTAGTAGAACCTAACCAGCCAACTAAGGTCCTTACGGATTATTATAACCTTAAGTACTTTATAACTACGAAACAACTAAACTAACGCTAAGCACATTGGAACGAGTTCCTCTCTAGTTTTAACTTTAAAATTATATATAGGCTAAAAGTATAAGGTACTAAGCCTAATAGCCTAACACGCCGTTTACAAGACCTTCCTTAGTTAGAAGATAACCCTTATAATTAATTCCAATAACAAACAATCCTAAAAGCACAAAACTTAACCCTAGGCATACTACCCAAAACAGAACCAACCGCCCCTTAGCTTTATACTACAGAACTAGAGTTACCCTCCAAAATTAACAAACTTATTACCGCAGCATATAACACCCCTATTAACCTATTACTGCATTAACTGATTGCCGCAAAGATTGCTAGCACCTATATACTGCCTACTAACCTCTAAAGCTTAGGCTAGATTAATATAACAGCCTTAGAAGTAAAAAAGAATAGGCTCTATTATAGAGGCCGTCTATTTATCCCTAACTTAGAAGACCTGCAACGGCAACTAATTTAAATAGCCTATAACCTCTAATTAAGTGGCCACCTAGGTAAAGGAGGAACCTATAAGCTTCTTAGCCAATACTACTTCTGGCCTAAAATAATAGACTTAGTTAAACACTTTATAAGCGCCTACTATAGCTATAAACGTGCTAAAGCATTTTATACAAAGTACCAAGGACTGCTATACCCTCTACCAGTACCTATACAACGATGGGCAGATATCGCTATAGATTTTATTATTAACCTACCGCCTTGCAAACAACATGGCCGAACCTATAAGAACATCCTTATAATAATATACCAACTTATAAAAGAACGCCACTACGTCCTAACTGAAGGCGTAGCTATAAGTGACGTTACTAACGCCTTCCTCCGCAAAGTCTACTGACTATATAGGTTACCTAACTCTATTACGTCTAACTAAGGCACGCAATTTAACTCTAATATATGGAGGCGGATTTACTAACGCCTTAGCATCTCCGTTAAGATGTCTATATCCTTTTACCATAAAACTGCGGGACAACCGGAAAACGCTAACGCTAGTATAAAGGCGTACTTACAATAGGTAGTCGCCTATAGTTAGAACAACTGGGTAGACCACCTTCCGCTAGGTAAATTCGCAGCAAATAACTACGTCTTAGCCACTATAGGACTTACCCCGTTCTTCGCAAATAAAGGATATTACCTACAATCCAGTATAGAGCCACCAGAGCCTATTAATAAGAAACTGCCATATAGAAAACGCCTTAAGATACTACTTGCCAATTAATATATAGACCGTATAAAAGACCTACTCAACTACTATAAAGGAGAGATGGCCTAGGCCTAAGCAAAATAAGCTTACTTCGCTAACTGCTACAGAATACTACTACCTAAGATACGTGTTAGCGACTAGGTATAGTTAAATGCACGCAATATCTCTATATAGAGACCTATAAAGTCACTTAATTATAAGAATCTTAGCCCCTACCAGATTAAATAAGTTATTGACAGAGGAGCTATATACAAACTAGAGCTCCCACCTGCTTTAGCCACCTGCGGGATATGGCCCGTGTTTTACCTATAGCTACTATACCTTTACCAGCCTAACCCTCTACCAGGATAAATATAGCCTAAACCCCCACTAGTACTAATCTAAGATAAGAACGAAGACAAGAACTATAAGGAGTGGACCGTTAAACAAATTATTAACTCCAAATACTTTAGTAAAGGCAGAGAATGGCGGCTCTACTATAAAGCTACCTATACAGGATTTAACATAGATTAGCCAGAATGGCAACTATAGGAAGATTTTGAAAACGTAAAAGATCTAATTAGCAATTTCTACTACGCAAACCTACAGAAACTAGGCCTAAGTAGAGATTTTATACCTAATCCCCTATGGGAGCCGTCACAGCTAAATCGTTATATATTACCGTTATATGACTACTCTGATAAGATATTAAGGAACTTTAACTGCCGGTTAAAGTTGTCTAATTAGTTAGATTCTAGACGCTAAGGAAAAGCCAACTAATTAGGATTTTCCATCCCCGGGATGGAAAATCGCTATTGGCTCGCTTGCTACTAGCGCCTCGGCAATACCCTTACACCTTACTAAGTCCCTAACAGCCTCCTTCCCCTCTATAGCCCAGTACCTTCGTATAGTAGCAACCTATAAGCTTTAAGTCAGAAGCACCTATACAAGCCCGTTACACCTATAACGATATTCCTTCTTCTAGATACCCCAAGCATTTCCCCCTATATATACATAGCAACGGCAGCGTCGCCGGAGCTCCGCCTCAATAGGAGGGGGGGTAGTGTCACGGAACCCAACTATAGGGGCCTCTATAGGAGAACCCCGTGCTCTTACGTACACCTCGCGTATAGCTTATGTTAGCTACGCAAGGGTATATCACCTCCTTACGCCCTTGACCCTTACGATCGATCGCGTAACGTCTTGTAGACTCCCCAAATATATACGCTTTATAGCCATTGCCCGCGTTTTGTAATACGCTAAGAGATCTAAGGGACCAGATCTTAAGGAGGGAGATAAAGTGTGGCTACTATATAAAAATTTCAAGAGTTAACAACTAAGTAAGAAGTTGGACCACGTTAGACTAGGACCTTTTAAAATTATATAAAGAATTTCATTGGTTATGTATAAGTTAAACCTACTAGCCAAAATAAGAATCTACCCTATATAGTATATCGCAATGCTAGAACTAGTATATGGAAATATTAAGCCACTAGTCTACAAGGCAGACATATATAAAGGGCAAGAGGAGGGCGAATAGTAAGTTTTAAGGATCGTTAGTTATAAGGACGTTAATAATAAAACATAGTATAAAGTAAAGTGGATAGGCTATAGTAAGACTACCTAGGAACTACTAAGCAACCTAAAGAACACTATAGGAAAGGTATAGGAGTATTAAAAGAAAGTAGGTTAGAGAGCATTAAAAAAGGATCGCTAAAGGACGAGTTACCTAAGGGGGACCCAGGAAGAGCAACTACCGCATTACTTAGAGTTATTTCCTTCTCTAGAAACTCTACTCTTTTGTTACCTAGCTCGTTAAGACCCTATTAAATAAGTTTCCACTTCTTAGAACGGACCTTTTTACGAACTTTCTTAAGACAAAGCAGTTAAGTAGATGCCGTAATGCGAGCGTTTAGGGCCTTCTATTCTGCGTTACAAGAACGCTTAAGCTTAGCAAGGGCCTGCGCCAGGTTACTATTAAGCTTCGTAGCGGCGGATTAAATACAAGACCCTATAATAAGTTACTTAGGGAACTTAAAGACTATTAAGAGTTATAAGACACGTATACTTAGCGTTAAAAGTAGAGCGAACGTCGCAGGACAATTAAATATTTACTTTAGTGCACTCTAAACAAGATAAGAGTTGTTAAGACGAAGGACTTGCTATTACAATATATACCAACCTCGCTTTCGTACAGCAAGAATATAGAGACAACATAATCTCACTAAGAGATAGTATAGCAGCAACAGTATAAGCACGACGTTACGCGTATAAAGAAGAAGATGCTTTAGGCATAATAAGTAAGAATATTAACCAAGTTAATTAAGCGGACATTACACCTCAAGTGGACAACTTGGAGATATTAGGAATCTTTAAGGACAAAAATAAAGAGGAGGGAGATAGTATTATAGACAGCTTAAGTATAATGTTACAACTACTTAGAGAAGAGTTAAAAGAAGCTAGTTAGTTAATATAGGCATGGTCCAGGATAAAACCAGTAGAACCATATAACAAGGAATGGTAACTAAGGTTATATAGTATGCTACATATTAAATAAGAGGAATAAGAGGAACTTATATACCTTATATACACTACGTACCTTACGTACAAGAGAGGGTCTCTTAGGAGTATGGTTGTGTATTTAAAGGACCTCAGTCCCTACTATAGATAGTTCTCTCCTTATAGTGAATCTTAGAATACAATTAGAGTTAATCTATTAGGCAACCACTCCACCAGTTATTATTACGTTGTTAACTTCTTGTTTACCTACACACCTAGCCCAATAACAGAACCCACTGTAGTTCTTGCTACAAGGTTCCGTTACACTTAGTACTTAGCTCTAAGGCGGTTTACCAGTTCTTTCTATTCTTTTTAGTTAAACTTTGGTATTACCTAGATAGCTTCCGCGTATATATCCTTGCAATAGTTAGGGAGACATATAAGCCTATATTCTTCGCCTATAAAATACCTTTAATATATGCCCTTGTAGTCCTTAATAAACCTAAAGATATTCTTTCCATTAAACCGTGGAACCCCTTACCTAAATAGGTCTAGTATTGCTAATATTGGAACAAACATATGGTGTACTTCCCTTGCTGCCTGAACGGGTATATACTGCGGCTGGTCTGCTTATATAGCCGTAATCTTAATAAAGAATATCCTAGATAACTGTCCTAGCGGGACCTTAACAGGTAAACGCTGTGGTAGGTCTACTTATACAGCTATATCCGTAACAGAAGGCACCTACTTCTTAATGTTTAAGGGGGAGTCTTCCTAAGAGAGCACAGAATCTCCATCTTCTACCACTGCCAGGTCTTAATACGTCCGTTTATTTTGGCCTATTGTTACTCTATACAGTAGGGTGCTATTAAGCCTTAGGCTTCTACCTATATCTGCTTCTTTATGGAACGCCTTTAAAGCCGCTGCTAACACAATCCAGATAATTTAAAAAAAGATAAAGCTAAGCTAGAATAGAAGGCTTTTAAGGAGAGACCTAATCTTATATGCTTATAACCTTACTCGGTATTATCTCTGTTCTTAAAGGGTAGTACTATAGTAGTATAATTTGGCCCCCTGGATTTAACATCTAGATTAGACATAGCTTTGGGAGAGCCTAGGCCTTCCACATATTTTATATAGATCGGTCTAGAGCCCTCAGAGTCTTTAACAACTCCAACAGGGCCAACAGACACACAGTTTCTCTTTAATACACTCTTTTCTTCTCTTCTTACTGACCGCTTCCCTACTGCCTAATTACGACTAACTAACTAACTAACCACACCGTAACTTCCTATCTAAGAGAGACCGTACCCTCCCACATATTTTATGGCATTCCACATAGGGACGATGGCAAGCTCTTTAGATTAGAAGTCTAGTGCTATATATACAGGAGACGCATAGGAACGATCTGGAACTACAAAAGAACCAACGGACAGAAAAAGGACGCGCGGAAAGGGAGGCAGAGAAGCACGGGCATATTAGCGACCGGTGCGCAGCCACCACCATAGGAATAAACCAACGACACTTTCGGTCTCCGTACGGGAACGGTCAGTCTCTATACAGGAACAGTTGTTAGAGAACAGCGATCGGAATGCAAGTGCGTAGCGCAGCAAGACAGAGGATAAAAGAAAGGACTATAGTACGCTAGGAACGGCAGAGAAAAGTCTTCTACATTTTGTTTACTATATTTGCAACAGTCTATACAATTATTCTCGCGTTTATAGGAGCTACCTTTAAATTTATAGAAACAATGGCGATAGTACCAGTAAAGGGATTATCAGAGATGTTAGGTCCATTCTACGATAACAGTAAAGGTGCTAGAAGGGAAGAGGAAAGTAAGCAGCCTATTAAACCGCAAGTCTCTCCTAAACTAGGGGATGCGATACCAACCCTAACTCCTATAACATTAGGGACTAACAACTCTTAATAGATAGAGAATAAGGGTCACAAGGTCCACCTACCTATCCCTAGAGAATCTATAGGTCCGCCGCATTCTACTAGACCACTAATAGAACGAGATAAGGTATATGTTATAACCCAGCCTATACCGGCTCCAGGAACTCCCGGGACCCCTTACTTTACAGGACAAAACGTGTCGCAATTTATTAAACAGTATAAGCGACTATACATCTAACATTATATTACGGACAATAAGAAGCATTAAGGACTTCTAAAGTATTATAACTATTAGATAGGGATATGGATCCAAAGCCTACCTAAGTTTACAATTAGCAATTGGACAGAACTTATAAGGAAGCTTAGGATAGACTATTAAGGAAGTAACTACTTTCAATAAGTTAAAATAGTAGAATTCTTAGAAGCTTATATACTATAGTGCAGGAATAATCCACCTAGCAGTATATATAAATACTATAGGCAGTTCACGTTAATCTCCCAAAAGGTTACTGAGGCTGGTAATTTAGAAAACTATAATTAAGGGTACTGGTTCACAAGGGGACTCCCATTTAAATATTAAAGATATACTATAACTAAAACAGGAGCCAACCCAGATAGATAAGAGTCTTTTAACTTCCATCTAATAAGGAGAGCTATAGAAGACAGGCTTAATTCATATAAAGGCATAGATTAATTGTTAATAATAAATCCTAAGGAGCAAGGCCTTTATTAGCTAGTTAGACAATTCTATAATTAGCAACCAGCTATAACTAACTAAAGAGATGCTGCCCTTCAACCGCCTATAGTCTCTCCGCTAAGCGAGTCGGCAGGTACCTGTTAAATAACTTAGGAAACGGACCCCAAGCTAGAGAGACTTACCAATTAACTCCAGAAGCTTAATCTTGGGATAGTTAAATTAGCAGGCGTTATATTTTTAATACTATTCCTAGACAGGATTCGCTAAGATCCAATATAGTATACATAGCTCCTAAATAGGGCGTTAGTACAGCAAGAATAAATAGGCCTACAACTAGCACTAAGTAATAACAGACCACAGCCGCCCTATAAGGGAGCGCTATAAGAACGATATAAGCCGGGCCTAGGAAGGTATAAAGGGCCAGAAAACTTTGGCACATACCTAGCACAAGCTCAGACGTGTTATAGATGCGGGGGTTCCCACTATTTTATTAATTAGTGTCCATAGCTCTAGGAATTAGTTCGTTATAGTTTCCTATATATAAATAAGAACAACCAAATCTGCGCTAGAATATAAGAGCGCCTAGGAAATACAATTCCGTATTTGCCAAGCAATAATCAGATCAAGTTCCTTAAAGACTAGCTAAAGTAGAACGCGAATATTAATCCTAATACTCCAGTAACAGGCGTCCAACTAAAGGCAGCTTTAGTAGAGCTTATAGAAGGAAGCAACGCTGAAAGTAAGGAAGAACTCAGCGAGTCTTGGGAGGATGTGTACCAAGTAGAGTTAATATACGTTAATTTGGTAGAAGCCGCAACCCAGTCGCAGCCTACGCCACAGTCATATAATCTTAGGAAACTGTAAGGGGAAGTAAGAGTAATAAAACCGCCTTTAAAACCATCTAGTTAGCAACCGGCAGTAGTTCAAAATATATAACTAGGAGGATATATCCAAATTACACTACAGCCCTAGTAGCAAGCTCCTCAATTACCGTCAAGCAATAATAAGATTAATAAAATGGACTATACTAAATAGCCAAGACAGACGGAGCAAATAGCGGATATAATAACAATAGCTAAAGCACCACAACTAAAGCCAGTTAGGATAATGGATATACTAAAGGGAAACGTCCCAAGCCCAGCCGTAATAGCAGATAAGATTTTGTTAAAAACTATTAAAGTTACAGTTGGTAATTGCCTTATATACATGCCTAAGGTCGCAAGGCTATTCTTTAAACCTCTCCTGCTACCCCTTATAGAGCCTTACCAATAGAAGCAAGAGGACGTTAAGGCATCTGTATTATTAGCATACCTAGCGTTCCATACTAATTAGGCTGGCTTAATAACTGCCAAAGTAAACCAGATTAAACGAGAAGCTAAATTTATCCGGTTTTAAAGATAATACCTAAAAGTAGAAGCGTGGATAGGAGACGGAAGGGCTAAATACTTAATTAACTTTAGAGCAGAGCTTAACCTTATTAAGGAAAGCGTGGCTCTACAATATAGCTTACTAATATCAAGTCTGCCTCTATAACTATAAGGTGTATATCTAACGTCTACCAATAGGACTTAGTTTGAGTTTATTGGATTGGTATATACGGTCCCTATAGTAATAGGTAACGTCTTAATATCTACAACGTTTATTACTGTAGGAGAAATGTTATATAAGGTAATACTTGGTAAGCCATAGTTAGTAAGGGCTAAACTAGCAATAAAACGCACCGCAACAGGTTAGGTATCTTGCATTATTTAATTAAAAGATAGCAGAGTTAAAACGAGGTTCTTAACATCTTACAAGGATATAATATTCTTTAAACCAGATAAAGGCATTAGTATAGATAACAGTTCGGGAAACATATAACCAGTGTAACCGCTAGGATTATATCCGGGGTTACTTATAACCCGGCGTATTAAGATAAGGAGGACATTAAGATTAAAAAGGAAGGAAATAAGGTGCGGCTCTAACACAAACACTTACTATTTTGGATATCTGCTAGATAGAGCTATTAGCAGAAAGAAGACTATAACATTAAATAGAGAGAGCTCGACAGCAAAACGTTAAAGAAAGTCCTAAAGAAACACTTAAAAAAGAATTAGAAGCTAGTATTTAAAGCAAAGGCTAAGTCCCTCACATATCAAATATTAAAGACAATGGATTTATTTATAATGCAAACGGAAAGCTACCAGAGCAAGGCCCAATAAAACACCATAAATATAGCAACTGTGTATAAACAAAAGGCAGATAAGGTCCACCTAGTTAATTCATTAGCACCAGATAGAATAGTTATAGGAGGTATAATAAAATAGCAAGAGGTGGCCTTGCATAGACAAAAGGCATTAATCTAAGGGTTACCTCTTGGTCCATATAATCATTTCCTTAAGCCGCGATATACTAAGCTGGCCTATAGTGCATAACTGAAGCCAGAACAATTAGAGCGCATAATTATAGGGGACATTTAGCTAAGAGAACAAGAGATCTTTAAGGCCATACTATTTAACCAAAAAGAGACGCTGGCATAGGAGTTCTCTAAGATGGGTTGCGTTAGCAGAGATATAACTCCACTATTAAAGATCAAGACTGTACTATATAAAGTATAGTAAGTACTAAACTTTCCTATACCAAGGGCCCTACAAGGAGAAGTAATAAGCATATTACAAAAACAACTAGCTTAAGGGACTCTAGAATATTGCAAAAGCCTATATAGGAATCTATAGTTTCTTATAAGCAAGAAGGAGTATAAAAAGTACCAACTAATTAATACAGTAATAAATATCAACTAAGTGACTATTAGGGACGCAAATCTACTACTATATGCTAATAAGTTTTCCAAGGAGTTTATAGGGTGCAAGGTTATATCTCTAATAGACTTCTTCTCTAGCTATAACTAACTGGAGCTTAATATAGAAAGCAGGAACCTAATAGCTTTTATAATACCTCTAGGGCTTCTATAACAAATAATAGTACCTATAAGAGGCACGAATTCAGTAGCCTAGTTTATAAGGACAATTACTAAGATCCTAGAACAATATATCCCACACTATACCTTACTATTTCTGGATAACATTACAGTAAAAAGCCTACAGACAGTGTATAATAGAGAAGAAAATCTTCTAGGCGTACGCAGATACATTCTAGAATATATTATATAGCTAGACAGAGTGCTTATAGATTTAAAATAAGCTGGATATACAATCTTAGGCGCAAAGTCTTATTTCTACAAAGACAAGATTATAATGGTTAGTTACTGCTGTAATAGCAAGGGACGATATTTAGAGGAGTTAAAGGTCGCAAAGATTATTTACTAAAGAGACTACAAAGACGTTATATCCGCCCAAGCATTCCTAGGAGTTGTTATATATTACTAAATATAGGTAGAAGACTTCGCAATTAAGGCAGAGCTAATCTTCCAACTACTACAAGTAAACGTTCTGTTTGTATAGGGCATAGAGCAGATTACCACTATAAAAACTCTAAAGTATACTATTACTACCGCACCCACATTGGTTCAACTAGATTATAGTAAAGGGGCTAGGCTAATTATTCTCACTATTAACAGATGCAAGAATAAATGGGGGTGCGGCCTTATACAACTAGATATACAAGGTTATCGTCACCTGTGTTAATATAAGAGCGGCATCTGGTCTCAAGCGGAACAGAAATATAACTTAGGAAAGCTTAAGTATTAGGCGTTACTATATACGCTAAAGAAGTATCGCGTATACCTATACGGTGTTTACTTTACAGTAGAGACGGACGTAAACACCTTAGTCGCGCAGCTGAATTGTGCTGCTACTAATTTACCCAGAGCCTTAATAACAAGATGGCTAGCTTAGATCCAGCTGTGGGACTTCAATATCAGATATATACTAGGGAAGAAGAATAGCCTAGCTAATAGACTTTCGTAACGGCTACCTAATAGTAAATAACCTAATAAGCCGACTAAGGATATTAAAGAGTTTATTAACTATAAGCTAAGTGCCTTGGAATATATAGCTAGCCCTCTTAAAATGGAAGCGGGTCTGCCATTAGAAGACTTATATTTGGAGGAATCTTAGAGGATTGCGAAATAGCTAGTAACCTTACGGCGTCTAGAGGAGATAAATACTAAGGAATTTAAAAAGTTTAAGTGGTATATGCTAAGGTTTCTAGTACATAACTAATAGCTCTTCCGCTAACAGTCTAAGAATATACCAATACAAAGGGTAGTTAATAACAAAACTACTTAGTAGGAGATTATTAAGAGCCTTTATAATCAGAGTAAATATTATAGACGGGAGGGAATGTATCAGAGGGTCTTAAATCAATACTAGTGGCTAGGGCTATGGGATTAAATATTATAGCATATTAAGTCATGCTTATAGTGCCAACAGCGACAGCTAGAATAGGAAGAAGAAGTGATATACCCCATATAGGAGTCCACCTTATGGTAACGAGTAATAGTAGATATTATATTTATACCGCCAAACCGTCTCGGATTCTAATACCTAGCTATTGCTTAAGAGTACGTATTTAGATGGGTAGAAGCCCAGGCCCTTCGGAATAAGGATACAAAAGGCATAGCAAAGTTCCTCTATAAAGATGTTATCTGCCAATAGGGAGTATTCGGACAGCTCTCTATAAATAGTAAAAAAGAGAATGCTGATATTACCACTGCGCTTACGGAGCTCTATAACATTAAGAGGGTTATAGCTTTTATATATCACCCATAGTTACAAGGCTTTATAGAGCGAGGTTATAAGCCTATAGTAGACGCTTTAGCAAAGATAGAAGGCTTATAGCTAGACAATCTTTATACAGTCTTATAGGCAGATAAAACAACTGTTAAGAGGTCTATAGGAATAACACCAGTAAGGGTTATATGCGAATATAAGCACGTCCTTCCCATCAAACTCTGCATACCTACCTGGCAGACGCTGCCTTGGGAAACAGTCCAGACCACTACAGAGCTACTAGCACTTCGCGCAAAGCAGTTTAACTAAAGAGACGCAGATATACAAGAAGCTATCGCGCGCATAAAATGACTAAGAGTTGCAAATAAGGAGTATTTTAATAACACCTACCGCATTCGCCAGGACGGATTTAAGGTTAAAGATATAGTTATGCTCTATAACACGCAGCTTAAGCAAGACTATTTTAGCAGTTATAAGTTAGATCTAAAATAGCTGGGCCTGTTCCGCGTATGTAAGAGTCACCCTTATAAAGGATGGTACTTAATTAAGGATCTTAATGGTATGCCGTTTTGCGATTAAACTCTAGGGAATAGATTAAAGAGGTTCTATTAATAATAGATATCCAAGGTCCGTTAGGAGGACCGGCTTAACCAGTTAGGCGGAACTATACTATAAGAAATAATAGCAGAGCTAGAGCCTAAGGAGGATGTTATATAAAATCCACCAGTATCGCAACGCCGCGTATTTCAAGAAGTGCGCGTTCTAAAAAGATTATTTAACAGAACTAAGTACAAAATGTTTAACTAAGGGACAGTTAAGTTCTGAGGTAGGGAAGGGGATATAGATAACAGCCGCGCAATCCATCTATTTATTTGCCGTATTTCCTAAAGCTCTTTCTATTACGCTTTCTTATTTGCTTTTTTTAGTCACAGAAATCTAATGCGTGTTAACAGTAAGGTAAGGATAGAAGAATATTTATATATAACTATCTAGTATTGTTTACTGCAAAGATATTAGTTCTGCTTACCGCCTTTACCAAGCTAATAGCGATTTTCCATCCCAGGGATAGAAAATCATAATTGGTCCATTTAACGATTAGCGCCGGCAGAACTCCATACCGCCACTAGATTTAGTGGACTATTTATATTAGGAAACCCTATTAAGAACTTTACCTTTTCGCCCTTAATAAACCTTAAAGATAGCCATAATTAGCCAAAGCACAAACTAAGCAGAATTAATAATAGTATACTTATTATGTCTTCGTCTAATAAACCACTGGTACTGTATAAAGGAGCTAAGCAACAGATTAATAATATCCTTATAGAAGTCAGAGGCTTCGCAGTTAATTAGCATTATATAGTGCTTATCTAAATCTATAACAAGATTCTGCTCAAGAGAGAGAACTACGCAGATACTGCTAGTATAGTAGTTAATTTCGTTAATCACGATAACGGGTTACAAGTATCTTTAGGAAAGGACGCGTTCTTAATAATCTTTAAGGATATCTCTAATATTAGTAAGATGGCAAAAGATTAAAGGAATTAGTATAACGAAGCCAAAGAAGCCATCCGAAAAGCCTAGAGATAGGATGTTCTTAATAGACCGCTAAAATACATAGTCTTCTACTACTTCCTTTCTACCGCCTAAAAGCTTACCATCTACCTACTTTATAAAGTAACAGCGCGAGTCAATAAAGCCCTGGTTAAAAGGCTCGATTATCTAGAACACGGCATTAAAAACACTATTTGACTATAGCCAACCGACTTTATGCTCGCGCCTAAAATGTTAGGAAGAGCAATATCAGATTAGATGGTAAATAAGCATAGTTTAGGGAGACACTTAACTAGCTTCCTTGTTCCAAATAAGAACCTACCACTAAGAAGTAAAAGACTAACTACTATAGGACCAGAGGTCACTAATATCGGAATTAAATAAGCGGGAGAGAGCTTGGCTCTTACACTATAAGCGCATTTATAATATACTTCTAATGTAATAAATCCCTTAGCTTTTTAGCCATTAACACCTATTTAAAGAGGAGGTGTTAGTATTATGCCAAGCCCATCCCAGTAAGGATCGCCTATATTAGTGGACTTGCCTTTATTATCTATAAATAAAAGCATTCTTGCGGCTAGAACGCCTGTTAGCTCACCCCTAAAGCTGCCAGTATCCTCTTTAAGGAGGAATCTAAGGAGAGGGCTTACGGTTACTTATCTAGAAGTAGGAGGGCTAGGAGTAGAATCGCTGTTTAATAAAAACGTTATTAAGCCGGGAGATGATAAAGAATATATTAAGGAGGCCGTAGACGCTATAGCGATACTCCATGCGAAACGAGGATGTAACTATAAGGATAATATACCAGCTTATTTTAAGGCGTCCCTAAACCAAACTACTAAAATCAAACTAACTAAGGTCATAAAGCTCTTGCGTAGTTAGTATAGGGCGGCTGGTTTAAACCTAGAAATATATAAAGTCTACTAGATACACACACAAGCTATAAAAGGGCGTATAGGTTTAGCAATAAAGGGTCTAAACTATGCCGCGCTATATTACAGACTCCGTTTAATATATTACGCTCGCAATTACTTAGGCACTATAAAGATAGACCCTACTACATACTCCTGGTTCCAAAAAGCTTACAGGCCTCCAGTTCCGTCTAACTCCTTAGGACCGTATAAGTTCATTTATAACTCGGCACTAAGGTTTTCCTACAACAGGGAGGCTTTACTCAATTAAATACTATCACCAAACGATCAAGATATATAGCAGTGAGAAGGATCCGTGGTTTTAAGCGTATTTAGGTAGTAGTAGGATTCTAGCATTTCAGCAATAATCAATAAGGAAATATATATATACCGCCATTATTAGCGTCTAATTAATAGGCGACCAAATTATGGCTAGTTAAGAACGATGGTCTATAGTCTCTACTAACAGCTAATAAGATAAGACCCTTAGTATTATTACCTCTATTACGCTCTTAGGCCTAATAGCTGGTGGCGACTTATTTCCTACCCTTATTATACAAAATTCGCGGTTAAAGGAGACTCTACAGCTTTCCGCTATATTAATGTTAATATTCCCTCGCTCCTTAAAAGTGGATATAGTACTAATATAATCCAAGGGAGCGTTTCTCTAGATAATAAGACTAAGGACAACTATATAATCATCCTTCCCGGCATGCATTATTACTTAGAATTATAGTGGGCAGATCTTAAGGCGTAAGGGTTAGCTAAGGGCAACGGATTTATACACAAAATCTTAGACCATAACTAGACCGTTAAGGACGTAGAGAAATATGCAACCAACTAGGTAGCTCAGCCATGTAAGAAGGGAGATGTGTATATAACTATACCTTACCTTCCTTATGGAGCGAAAGGACCTTTAACTGGGACCCAGCGAACAATACTGCCATAGTTTATTAGTATTTAGGACAATTATAATAACCTCAAGGTCACTAAAGGAGGTACTTAAATAGAGTTAGCAGATGCGCACCAAGACTTAAAAGCGCCGCCCTATACACCATCTAGACATGCTAATCTCTACAGCGCAATTCCATATCGCTTCCCTGCAGTAGTTAAGCTTATAGCTGCCAGCGCTCTATCCAACGCCCTTTTTGGTAAATAATAATAGGATTCTCTAGTAGTGATCTAAGACCGTGATCTTCTTTTTACCGGTAACAGGAACGAAGTTATAAAATAAATACATTTCTATTATCTAAAGGCCGTTAAGAACTATAAGGATGCGTTTCAGCTTATACATACAACTAAAGTAAAGCACTTTAACAGCCGCTTATACTTCTACTACGTTAACAATGGAATTAAGCCTTTAACTATTACGGTAGATCCAAGTAGAGTACCCCCAATTATTATAGAAGGATAGAGTCATACGGAGCTGCCTAAAGAATTATAGGACAGAATTAAGCAAGTGGAAAAACGCGAAAGAGCTATATTATCTAAGAGCCGCCAGTCTAATACATCTCATACTGCTCAGCTAGGCGGACGAGAACGGTCTTGTTTAACCAAAACGAAGTCTCCTCGTTTACTATCTTAGGTTTGTGGTAAAGGTAAGAAACGCATACAATTACCTACCACGCCTTTGTTTCAAAGATAAGGAGTTTTAGAGTTTTGGAAGTCATTAAGGGACAACGACTTGGGTAGGAGAGGTATATAGTAGTGTAATTTGGCCCCCTAGATTTAATATCTAGATTAGGCATAGCTTTAGGAGAGCCTAGGCCTTCCACGTATTTTATATAGATTGGTCTAGAGCCCTTAAAGTCTTTAACAACTCTAACAGGGCTAACAGACACATAGTTTCTCTTTAATACACTCTTTTCTTCTCTTCTTACTGACCGCTTCCCTACTGCCTAATTATGACTAACTAACTAACTGACCACACCGTGACTTCCTATTTAAGAGAGACCGTACCCTCCCACAGTACTAACTTCCTCTACCGCTAAATCCCTTAAGTCTTGTTTCTATTTAATTAACTAGTCCTTAGCTTATTGTCTCTATATCCTTAATAAAGCTCTAGCCATGTCTATATGTAGGTAGTAGAAATATTAGGTACCTCCAGCCGCAGGTTAAAGTTGTCTAATTGGCTTACTAGTTTGCTTAACGTCCTTATATATAACTTTCTAAGATCCTACTCTCTAAGCTTAGACACTAATTCTTATTACCACTTTTTGGCTTATATATTAAGTCTATTGTCTATCTTTTCTACTATCTTTCTATTTAGGGACTACCTAGTTCCCCTTACTATCTAATACTGCCTAGTTCTCTAGTTCTCTAGTTCTGCTATCTTGTCTATCTAGCTAGCGGTTCTTCTATAGCTAGCTATTCTTTTACAGCTAGTTATTCTTCTATAGTCATAATATGTTCCTATGCGTTTCCTGTGTATATAGTTATATATAGAGTGCCAGACTTCTAATCTAAAGAGCTTGCTATCGTCCCTATATGGAATGCCATAAAGTATATAGGAGGGTATAACCACTCTTAGATAGGAAAGCCACTATACTATCAGTCTATTGGTTGGTTAGTTAGTTAGTTAGTTATAATTAGTTAGAAGTAATTAGTAAAGCAGTTAGTAAGAAGAGAAAGAAAGAATATATTCTAGTAGGTTATAATAATAAGAAGGAGGAAAGCCGAAGGCTTAATATATATAGGAAAATGCCAAGGCATAAAGCAGTGGCCCATTTTACCCCACTACACTACTTTCACTACTCCTTCCACCGCTACTTCTCCCCTTATACTACCCGTATTGATCTAGCTATAACTGCCTATATTAATTTAGCTACGACTTACTATAGTCCGCCCTATTATAAAGCAGCTAAATCTTGGTCCTATAGATGCTGCCTATAACTTTTACGCGGCCCTACATTAGATTAATAAACGTATTAGTATATTATAACCTAGCGATCCACAGTTTAAAGCTTACTGTAAGTATAGTAATATAGACCTCCCTTTATTTTAGCCTCTGCTAGAATATCTACGCGACCTTTTAGAGTCCCGTAGTACTTCTGCTAAATAGTTTAAAAAGCGGCTCCACTTATATAATATAGTATTGGCTTTTATGTCCGTAAACCATACTAATACTAACTATAGTATAGCTTAGGGCGGCCCGAATTGCTTCCAGATATATAGTAAGCTTTACTATCTATAGGGCCCACTAGAGCCTCCTACTAATATTGCTCCGCAGTATACCTAGCTATACTTTTATAACCCTAGTTATGCTATAAATATCTAGCTATAGGCCTGTCCTAATATCTAGCTAGATATAACCATTTTATAGTACCTTACTACTATACTATCTAAGTGTACGGAACCCTTTTATTGCCCTCTATTAAACCACAAGGGAACAGCTTTAGGCTTAGCCTATAACGGCCCCATTATAGATTATCTTAAACCTATAGATGCGGCTTATCTTAAAAGCTAGTACTAATTAGTACTATAAGAACCTCCTAATAAGCAATAAGTTGGCCATTATTATACCAGATAAGTATGGTAATGCTAGCTTTCGCGACATTGTGCTTATAGAGCGTTATATACCTAATAAGCAGCCGCGTTACTACCGCATTAACTTAACGCATACCGTATATATGCCGCTCCACTATATACTGCTTTTCCCCCGTGGTAATACTAGCTAGCACTAGGGTCTCTAGCTACGCGACTCTAATTAAGCCCACTAGCGAGACTATTTAACATAGTGGGCGTACTTTTAGTTCTACCTACACGTCTATATTAACTCTAAGTTAGTCCCTTTTACCTACTACTAGCTATTTTAGTAGTACGTTATAGATATATAGGCGCTATATAATTAGAATAAGCTTAACTAAATCCGCTCCTACTAACCTAACCTCTGTGCAGAGCTATATAATAGTATTATAGATACTCTTACCCACGCTAATCTGGACCCTTGATTATTAGGCCGCTGCGTAATTCTTCTATTAAATTTCCTTAGCGGAGCTCGCTTTATTAGGCAGTACTGTTAAAATTTAATAGCTATTATCTATAAATACGGCCGTTTAAGCATATTTACTATATTTACTGCCAACCCTAGGTAAGATAAGATTACCTATAAGTTACTACCTAGGCAAACCGCTACAGACAGGCCTAATCTAGATATACGTATCTTCTATATAAAAGTTACCTACCTTTTATACAACCTAAAATAGAAGTAAATCTTTAGTTAGTACCGTAGCTATGTTTAAACTATTAAGTACCAGAAATAGAGCCTGTCCTATATATACCTATTACTCTTCCTATATTTATATAACCGCAATAGGCTGCTAAACCTAGCTATTATTAACTATTTTATATTTATAGAGCTTCTATAGCTAGAGGACAATCCTACTAGTTGTCTTACTAAGATTATAAAGTTAATAATAGTTTACGGCCCCTACGGCTTCTAGAATCCGCAAGCTCCCTATATAGTTTTATTAAGGCTAGGCCTTCCGCTAACCTGCTTAAAGCGGTATCCTAAGCCTTTTAACCCTACTACTATTATATATAAGGACGGCTATCTAGAATACCGCCATTATAATAATTAGTGGATATAGTCTGTCTACTTACTAGGGCCTCTTAGAGCTACGTTTAAAATAGATAACCACTAGATTATTCCATATAGTCCATATCTAACTGTAAAGTACTATGCTTATATAAATGTTAAAATCTATACCTCTATAAAGTCCATTAAGTATATCTATAAGTATATATATAAGGGGAACGACCATATTACTTTATAACTTATAGATGACAATAAGGTAAGTGTTATAGGACACCTCCATAAAACCTTATACACGTCCACCTGTTTCTATCTATTTTTACTAATATAGTAAGAAGAGACCGACCGCGAGACGACAATCTAATAGCAATTTGCCAATAATCTACGGCAATCTGACGGAAATCTGCCGCATTCTGCTATATTCTACCAAGTCTACTAAATCCTGCCAAGTTCTGCCAGGACCGCTACTTAAATCCTATTTTACTCTGTGTATATATTAACTAAGCAACTAAACTAATAATATATACCCTTCCTTCCCGTTTCCTTACCTTCTCTCCTTATACAATATCTTAATCTTATTATACAGTTTATATATATAGCTTAATAATATCTACTTCGCTATATATTATTACCACTTATACTTACTCCATAACACTATATTGCGTTAAACCCTTAAAAACCTATACTCTGCCGAGAAGAAGAAGAAATATTGTTATAGGTGTAATGGGCTTATATAGATACTTCTAACTTAGGACTTAGGGGTTGTTAGTAAGGTATAAGGGGGTCCGCTAAGGCGCTAGTAGGCGAGCTAATAGTGATTTTCTATCCCGGGGATAGAAAATCCTAATTAGCTAATTTCTTCTTAGCGTCTAAAATCTGACCAATTAGATAACTTTAACCGCCGGTTAAAGTTCCTGGACATCTTAAAGTTTTCCAGTTACGTAATCGCACTTTATAGCAATCTGCGGCAATTTAATAGCAATTTGCCCTTATATGGCAATATATACCGGTTTAACTCTATAAGTGCTCCTATAAAGGATTAGGTACGAAATCTCTGCTTAGGCCCGGTTTCTATAGGTTTGCGTAGTAGAAATCGCTAATTAGGTCCTTTGCATTCTTAAAGTCTTCCCATAGTTGCTATTCTGGCTAATCTATATTAAATCCTATATAGGTGGCTTTATAGTAGAGCCGCCGTCCTCTACCTTTGCCAAAGTATTTAGAGTTAATAATTTGTTTAACGATCCACTCCTTATAGTTCTTGTCTTTGTTCTTATTTTAGATTAGTACTAATAGGGATTTAGACTATGTTTATCCTGGTAGAGAGTTAGGTTAGTAAAGGTATAGTAGCTATAGGTAAAACATAGGCTACACTCTGTAGGTAGCTAAGGCGGGTAAAAGCTCTAGTTCGTATATAGCTCCCCTATTAATAATTTATTTAATCTAGTAGGGGCCAAGGTTCTTATAATTAAGTGACTTTATAGGCCTCTATATGGAGATATTGTGTGTATCTAACTATACCTAGTCGCCAACACGTATCTTAGGTGGTGGTGTTTTATAATAGTTGGCAAAGTAAGCTTGTTTTGCTTAGGCCTAGGCTATCTCTTCTTTACAGTAGTTAAGTAAATCTTTTATATGGTCTGCATGTTAATCAGTAAGTAGCATCTTAAGACGTTTTCTATATAGCAGTTTCTTATTAATAGGCTCTAGTAGCTCTATGCCGGATCGTAGGTAATAACCTTTATTTGCGAAGAATGGGGTAAGTCCTATAGTGGCTAAGACGTAGTTATTTACTGTAAATTTACCTAGCGGAAGGTAGTCTACCCAGTTATTCTAACTATAGGCGACTACCTATTATAAGTACGCCTTTATACTAGCGTTAGCGTTTTCCAGTTATCCAGCAGTTTTGTAGTAAAAAGATATAGATATCTTAATGGAGATACTAAGGCGTTCGCAGATCCGCCTCTATATATTAGAATTAAATTGCGTGCCTTAGTTAGACGTAATGGAGTTGGGTAACCTGTATAGTTAGTAAACTTTATAGAGGAAGGCGTTAGCAACATTGCTTATAGCTACGCCTTTAGTTAGGACGTAGTGGCGTTTTTTTATAAGTTGACATATTATTATAAGGATGTTCTTATAGATTCGGCCATATTATTTATAAGGTAGTAGGTTAACAACGAAATCTATGGCGATATCTGCCCATTGGCGTATAGGTATTAGTAGAAGGTGTAGTAGTCCTTAGTACTTTATATAAAATACTTTAGTATGCTTATAGCTATAGTAGGCGCTTATAAAGCATTTAACTAAGTTTATTATTTTAGGCTAGAAGTAGTATTGGCTAAGGAGCTTATAGGTTCCTTTCTTACCTAAGTGGCCGCTTAACTGGAGATTATAGACTATTTAGATTAGTTGCCATTGTAGGTGTTCTAAGTTAGGGATAAATAAATAGCCTCTATAATAGAGCCTGTTCTCTTTTACTTCTAAGGCTGCTATATTAATCTGGCTTAAGCTTTAGAGGTTAATAGGCAGCGTATAGGTGCTAGTAATCTTTATAGTAATTAGTTAATATAGTAATAGGTTTATAGAGATATTATATACTGTGGTAATGAGCTTGTTAATTTTGGGGGGTAATTCTAGTTCTATAGTATGAAGCTAAGGGGCAGTTAGTTCTATCTTAGGTAGTATACCTAGGGCTAAGTTTTGTGCTTTTAGGATCGTCTGTTGTTGGAATTAATTATAAGGGTTATCTTCTAACTAAGAAAGGTCTTGTAAATAGTGTGTTAGGCTATTAGGCTTAGTACCTTATACTCCTAGCCTATATGCGATTTTAAAGTTAAAACCAGAAAGAAATTCGTTCTAGTATACTTAGCGTTAATTTAGTTGCTTTGTGGTGATAAAGTACTTAAGGTTATAATAATCTATAAGGACTTCAGTTAGCTAGCTAGGTTCTACTAAGGAGAGTTCTAATTAGAATTCTTTAAACGCTTGTATAATTGCGAGAAGTTCTTTATTATAGATCTTATAGTTACACTCTTATAGTATAAGCTTAGACAAGTAAAATGCAACTAGGTAGAGAAAGCTATTATTACCTATCTAGGAAAGGACGCCTATGTTAACGTGGTTTAAGGAGTTAGTTTTAAGATAGAGTTGCCGTCCTAGTATAAAGTGAGCTAGGATAGATGCTTTAGTAAAAGTATCTTTAAGGTTTTAAAATGCCTTCTTGTATTTAGGCGTCCAGATAAAATATAGATATGTTTTTCTTCCTTTTATAGGAAGACCCTTTATTCACATTATTGCTATAAGTGGTACTATAACACCTAAGAAGTTATATATAAATTTCTAATAGAGGTTAGCAAGACTGAGGAAGGCTTATATATCCTTAATACAGTTAAGAGTTTGCTATTTAGTAATTGTTTGTACCTTCTTAGGGTCTATATAGACACCCTTAGTAGTAATAATTAGTCTAAGGTATTTTACTTCTGTAACTAAGAATTCGCACTTTTTTAAATTAATATAAAGTCCTGCGTCTCTAAGGCGCTATAGGACCTTCTAAATATGCTTAGTATGCTTAGAAAGATCGTTACTATAAATAAGTATATTATTAAGGTACGCAGAGCAGAAGTCGTTAAGGTAGTCCTATAAGGCGTTATTAATATAGCTTTAGAAGCTGCCTAGGCCATTATATACGCTAAAGGGTATAATGGTATATTTAAATTGGCTAAAGCGCGATGCGAATACGGTTTTTTATTTGTTACCTTCCCGTATTTAAAGGCGGTTAAAGGCGGCGATAATATTAAGCTTAGTATAGATTTTGGCTTAGCTAAGCCATTTAAGAGTCTTATGTATAAGCAGTATAGGGTATCAGTTTTTAATTGTAATAGCGTTAAGTCCTCTATAGTTAATGTGGAATTAGATACCTCTTTCTAGCTTCTTAGTAAGGAGGATAGGGGCGGCTGCTAGGGATATACTAGGGCGAATAACCCCTTTGTTAAGGTACTTGTTAATATACTTTTTAATAACTAAAAGTTCGTTTTTTAATATTAGGTAGGGTCTCTTATAGGGTGGCGTTTTTCTTTATTTAATATTAATGGTGTAGTTATTAGGTTAATATAGGGGAAGTGTATCTGCGCTCTTTTATAAGTATATATTAATAAAGTTATAGTACCTTTTAGGGAGGAGATTATGGAGTTCCTTGTTAGTAAATCCTTTTTTAAGCTTTATAAACTTCTTAAAGTCTAAAGGTAAAAGTCCATAGAGTTCTATAGGGGCATTATTTTTTAGGAGATTAGCTATGTCTATTCTATTACTGTAGAGGATATAGTTCTATTCTTTATTAAGCTTATATAGTTATAATTAGGAGGCTGTGGTAATGGTCCAGCCTTTCCTATATGCTATATGGTAGAAGGCCGCGGCACTTATATAATAGCAGTTAGTTGTGGGTAGGGTAATAAGGGGTTCCTTAGGTTGATATTTTAGGAAGTAGGTAGAGGTGGCTAGGCCATGCCCTAGGCAAGTCTCTCTATAGTATTTAGAGTTAAAGGTTACTTCTCTCTTTTTCCAGTTAATGGTAGGGTTGTATTATTTAAGCTAGTTTATTTTAAGGATAATAAGGTAGTTAGCAAGTGGTATAATATAGGCCTAGAGTTCTTCCTGGTGCCCGTTTATATCTAGGTAGAGTTATGCTATATAGGTAATCTTCTATACAGTATAACTACTATTAGCGAGTTATAGGGCGCGGGCTTTAGTAAGGGGTAAGGTAGGTAGGTTATAAGTACACATAAATTAAGTATCTATAAATTTATTAGTAGCTCCGCAATCAATTATAGAACGGTTTTTATACTTTTTTTTAGCAGTAATTCCTATTATAGGTAAAACTATATATTTCCGTCTATTTATCTTTACTAAGTTATCTATTAAACAAGCCGATATATAGATCCCCTTATTATTAGGGCATCCCAACCTATAACTTAGGGCTAAGACTTGGCGTTTTCCGTTTCTATATCTAACTCTACCGCTATCACTGCGTCTTTGTCTTATATAGTAGTGGTATATAGCGCCGTATTTAGTATTTAAGGTATAGGGTTAGGTATTAGACAGCGGCTGTTAAACCTAGCCATTAGGCAGTTTAGGCTATAGCTGTAGTAGCCTTCTTAACAGCATCTATAGCAACGCTATAGCTTCTAGAGTAGCTCGCGCTCTCCATCTAGTAGCTTCTATAGAAATGTTAGTATAGAGAGGTTAATATTAGGACCAGTAGTGTTGCTTAGGGTAGTAGGTGTTAGTAGTTTAGTAAGTCTAGAGGGCTTTTATAGGGAGGTCTTTGGGTAAAGATTTACAGTAGCAATCTAGTTTAGCTGTCGTTTAATCTTCTATAGAGCTGCTATCATATTATAAACATTGTTATAATTATAGCTGGCGGCTGCGTAACTAAGGTAATAAGTAACTTTTTTAAGAAGATCTTCTTAGTCTTTAGCATTGTCTTAAGTAAAGACTTCAGTATATTTCTAGAATTTAATATAGAACTCGTTAAATAATTTAGTAGGGCTTATTTTTAGGGTACATAGTTTAGCTTAATTAGTGGCTACTAGGTTATAGTCGCGATATATTTAGTTAAGGTTATTAAGGACTTCCTAGTAGGACTACTACCTCTAGGGGCTGCTAGTCTCCTATTAAGTGAAGAGTCTATTAAACGGGATGCCCTTTGTTTGTCTAATAATATAGCCAATTTTAGTATCTTCTATAGGGAAAAGGCAGGCGCTCTGGGTTAGTTTCTTGCGGATTTATATCTTCTAGTGGCTATATTCCTTACGGTTACCCTAGAAGGTTAGGGGATTAGGGTAGCGTATATTAGACCCTATAGTGGCAGTCTAGGTTTAATTGTTATAGCTTTTAGTATCGCCGCTATAGTAGGGGTTCCTATTAGGTAAAGCTACTTAGCGCTGACCCTCTATTAAGTATTAAGTAGGTAAGATTGCCGGGGGCATAGAGACTTAAGTGGCGTTATATATAGTAGAGAGGTGTCCAGTATTATTACAAATATGCTTATTAAGCTAAGATTGTAGGTATTTAATTATACCCTCTCTTTTGGTAACTGTAGCAATAAGTATAATCTTGGCCTTTTTAGTTGTTAGATGTCACGTTTAGACATATAGAGGTCGTCTTCAATCTCTTAACATATATTATTAGCAAGCGCCTTACAAGCTTGTAAGTCTTAGATAATATTACGATTTTAAGCGGCACGCATCTTAGCTTATATAAGCTTTAGGTAGTAGTTCTATAGAAGGCGGTAGTATTTATTAGGTTCTTATACTACCATTTTTACAAACATCTTAGTATCTTATATCTTAATCTTAATAGGTAGTAGTTCTTTAGCTTATTTATCTATGGTTATATAGTTAATAAAGGATAAGACATTGTTAATGTTCACCTTATTAAAGTTGTTATAGTCTTTTAAGCTCCTAGGCTTCCCCTTAGGGGTTAAGGCTAGGGCTAATAAATTAAATCCTCCTGGGATTAATTGGCATTGTAGGTTTAGTATAGGTATTGGATTATTCTTTAAGTTTAACATAGTGGCTAGTAAGGAATTTCGTCTTACTATTATTAATTCTTTAGAAGTACGAAGTAAGGTAACTTGTAGACACGCTGCTTCTAATAGCGCCTGCAGTATTATAGAGACGTGGAATTGGTTATAGGCTGGGCGTTAGTAATAAAAAAGGTGCAATATAATGTTATAGGATGGGGTTAATGGCAGCTAAATGTATGCATTTAAGGAGTCTATAAGACGTTACGCAATTAATCGTAAGGGTTAAGGGCGTAATGAGGTGATATACCCACGCGTAGTTAACATAAGCTATACGCAAGGTATACACAAGAGCACGGGGCTCTCCTATAGAGGCCCCTGCGGTTAGGTTCCGTAACAAGAGGATACCAGCGGCAGCGCTAAATTTATTATTTAAGACGGCCTTATCTACTATATAGACGCCTTTAATAGCTGCTTGCGGCTTTATATACTAAAAGCTCTATAATATCTTTGCCCTAACATATAATAAAGCCTCTTATACTAGATTTTATAGAGCTTATAATAGGGTTCGCGCCAGCTACTATATCCATAAGCTTAGTAGACGTCTCTATTTATATATTAAGTATTACTAGACCTGTTAAACTACCCAAATAAAGCGCTATAAACCTTATAGTGACCCTTTTGCAATTAAGACCCCTTCTAAGCCCTTTTATATAGTTACTATTAATTTTATCCTAAGATTGCCTAAAGTTAATAGATTTAATATAGTAATTAGCCTTACTAATAAATACTTTAAGCGCGTTAGCGCCGCATTAGGTAAGATAATATACTCTGCTAGTAATTAGGCCGGAGTCCTTTTAAAAGCTTTTGCTAATTAGGGGATTCTAAAAGTAGTAATTAGTAATTACAATTCTAAATTCCTAGGTAAGCTTTAGTAATTAATATTTAAGCGCCTTAGAATAAAGCTTTTATTTACTACCTTATAGCACTTTAAAGCTAATAGACAAAGCAAATAAACTAATTAAATAGTCAAAGTGGTATTGCAATACTATATCTTAAATAGAGGATAAGACTGGCCTGATTTTCTACCTATACTATAAGCTTAGCTAAACAACAGCCATAGCGCGACTATAGGCTTCTTACTAAATAAGATTATCTATGGCTTTAATCTACGTAAAGGACTCTCCATAGCAACTTTAGAAGCTAATTGGCAAGATCTTACTACCCTATAACAGCTCTATTAAGTAGAGGCTATAGATATAATTAGCTTCGCAAATTAAATATTTTAGAACTACTATAATAAAACCTATATGCTATTAACCCTGCAACTAGGCGATTAAGCTTTTATTTGCCTTTATAATAGCTATAAGGTTATAAGAATAGGCAATTAAAAGCTTTATAAATAGTGCATAGGGCTATTTTAAGTAATTAAGTGGGCAGGTAGCCGAGCCTATAAGCTTAATATGCCCACTAAATAGACGATCCACCTAGTTATTAATATTATAATGCTTAAACCTATACCCTTACGGAAGGATCCTTTTAAATAACCTACTCCTAACTACCCGCCTATAATTAACAATAAGCGTAATAATAATAATGGGGCGTACTATATAGTTGCGCGGATAGTAGGCTAATAGGCTTAATAATATCTATATATATATATATATATATATATATTTTTTATATACATTGTATTATACTACGTACAATACTGCGCATACAGCCTCTAGGCTATAGCGCTATAGTTCTATATACATGAATCCTTTCTAGGCAGCTTAATATGTACTAGTAGCTATATTCTAGTAGTTTATAAACCCCTCGAGGTTTACAGCTCCTTAGTAAAATACTAAGTTACTACAACTATTAGGTAATAAGAAAACGGTAAAGAAAACTATAAGAAATCCTAACGCCTGTCCCTGTCCTTTTGCAATTTATTTCCGCCTTTTTGCTCTTTAATATCTTTTTAAGAGCCTAGTAGGAGTTGCCTCCTTCTAGAATCCTATGCATTGTCTATTCTTCCATAGATTCTTCTGAGCTAGTACTATATACTAGTTTAGCTGCTTAAAGTATCTTATAGTCTCTGCTATTAGCAAAGTGATTTCCTTTACAATTAATACAAAAAGGGGTAGTATGTTAACAAGGCTTGCCTATTGTCGTACAAGTAGAGCAGGAGTGGTCTTTAGATAGATATACAGCCGCACAGTATCTATAGGCTTTTGTAGAGCACCTTTCTCCTATATGGCCAAATTTCTAACAGCTGGTACACTGTGTAGTAGGAGAGACATTTAGGTATTTTACTACCTTAGTAGCTGTACCCGCGATTGAAATTTCTTTTTGCTTAAGGATTTCTTGTCTTTTTTCCTCACTCTCTATAGTAAAAACTATAGAGCCAAATCTGGTTTATGGGTCGTGTCTTTTTACACTAGATAAGATCCATCTAGGTAGTCTTTGTATTCTTATAGGATTAAAGGTCTCAATTTCTTCTTTTAGAAGCTTAGAGCCTCCCTCTCCTAAAAAAGGTAGAGTAGGGATTCTATGGGCTATAACTTGAACCCATGGTTCTAGTTTTTGTTCTCTTTAAAAGGTAAAGCAGTTATGCCAGATATCCTTATATTTAACTAGGAAATCTGCATTATACTCTTCTGTAGTTATAAGGAGGATATTTTGTTTTCCTTTTGTTCTAGCTATAGACGCTAGAACTGGCTTTTCTACTTACAGTTTTAATGCAAATAGTTGATTAACTTTGTTTCGTATAGAGAAGGTGTCTAAAGGCTAGTCTTTTTAGTCTGTAATTAGAACCAGCTTCCTTTCTTATAGTTGCTTTTTCTTGCTTCTAGTAGAAGTAGTGTGGAAGGGTACGGTGTCTCTTAGATAGGAAGTCAGAATGCTATTAGTCAGTTAGTCTGTCTGTCTGTCTATCGGTCGGTCGGTTATAATTAGTTAAAAGTAATCAGTAAAGCAGTCTGTAAGAAAGGAAAGAAAAGAATGTATTCCCGGTAGGTTCGTTATGTCTGTGAGATAAGGAGGAAAGGAGGAAAGCCGAAGCTTAATAAATACAGGAAAATGCCAAGATAGTAGGCGACGTCCAATCTACACCACTATATACCTTCTTTACTAAGAACGTTGTCCCCTAACGTTCTATCCTATAGAAGAATAGCTAAACAAAAGTATAGCAAAAGCAGAATAGAAAAAGGAAAGCATAAAATAGAACGCAGGAAACCTTTCTCCTAGTAAGATACCTATTAGACTTGTACTGAAATAAATACACCCATTAGCCGTACTAGTTGCCTATGCACTATACCCACCAGCGTTACTGGTTGAAAGCATAAATGCATGCACTAGCCGCCTTAATCGCCTGTGTACTACACCTACTAGCGGTACTAGTTAAAAGCGTAATTCTGCAGCCGTTATAGCCCTACAGAACTATTCCACGATATCCTTCTGTTATCTATAGCTAAGATCCAATCTTCCTACTAGTAACCAGAATAGTAAACCAGAAATAATAACGGCAGTAGTAACAGCAGTAATAGCAGTAACAGTAACAGTAGTAGAAACAGTAATAAAAGCAGACAGTTAGCGCGGTAAAATAAAATAGAACAGTCGGTGGTAGAACACTTAGTAGAAGAACTCGGTAACAGTTAGTAAGCAGTAGGACATCTAGTAACAGAACTTTTAACAGCAGAAATCTCGGTAGTGGCAGTTAGTCAATAACCGTTAGTTGGTAGCAGTTGGTTAAAATAGTAGTAGCAGAACAATCGGAACAGTGGAACGGAACGGTTGGTAGAAACAGCAGTTATAATTCGGAATAGCAGCAGTAGCAGTAGTAGCAGTAACAGAACGGTTAACGGCATTCAGTCAGTAGCGGTCAGTCAGTGGCGGCTAGTCAGACGGCGGCGGGGCAATTAAAACGGTATAGTATGGCAGCCAGGAGAGCAACAGCAGAATAGTTAAAATAGCATTAGGCCTAGAACAGGTCGGTTAGAACAGTTATCTAGCAAATCTCGCAGCGGTATAGATCCGGCACAGTTAGATAGAATAGTAGAGACGGAACAGTTAGTTAAGACAGCAGGGACAAAATAGCTAGATGGAATAGTGGCGGTAGCAGCAGTAACGGTAGGGCAGTTGATTAAGATAGCAGAGGCTCTGGCTTGGTTTAATTGTTTAGTTAGTTATTTAATATTAAAACCCTGCATCTAGCTCTGCGTCTGGCTGTGCATCTAGCTGTATATTAGTAGCTCTGTATTGCATACTCTGCGTTTATGTCTACGTGCGTGCCCGTATGCGTATCTACGTGCCTGCCTTAACTGCCTAATAAAGACTGTCTAACTGGTTGGCGACGACGTGCTATAACTGATCGTTCGGTCGTTTAATTAAGGTAGAAAGTTGGCCCAGTTAAAAGCTCTAATTGTCCTAACTTAAATGCGAAGACGGCGTTTAACTAATTAAGATTTAATAAGGCCCTAGCTTAACTTAAGGCGTCTTTTGTTGTATATATGACCTGGGCTCTATATTATCGCATGCTTAATCAAAGCTTTTAGATCCGTTGACGTTCTATTAAGGCTCTATATCCATAGGCTCTATACCTACGGATAGTCAATTAAGACTCTGGCTATACAGCCATTTAGTTAAAGCTCTGCATCTATAGTTGATTAAGGCTCTTAGTGTCTACCAGATATTTAATCTAAAGACCTGTCCTAAGACTTCCTCCTTTGCAAGCACTAACGGCAGCTTCCTCTGAACTATTACCATAGGCCTAGTGCCCCTGTAAGACGCCCTTAATAGCTGCTTTCTTTCCTTTTAGAACCGTCTTTGCTCTTAGCTTCTTTAGCGCATCCTTAGGCTTTTACAACTGCTTCTTTACCCTAGCTATTAGCAGTACGCTTATATATCCTTAATCTTCTTCTAGCTTAAGAGCCTTCTTAGGATTATCTTCTACTTTTAGTCTCTTAATTGCTGTCCTGCTGGCTCTATATTTCGCCTAAGTCGTTCTTAATATTATCTGGTGTTAGCTTCTTGGTTGTTATAACTGCCTCTATTACATATTCCTTGCCCTTATGTCCATAATACAGTTCTTTGTTAAGACGACCTTTTAAGGAAAAGCGCTGGCTTTTATATATCCAAATCCTGTTCTCCTTGTAATTTTTAACAAGATCCTTTACTAGTTTATCCTAATACGGCTTGGTCCTGTCTTCAGTCATATAAAGATGGTTTAGGCTTATTATAGTCAGCTGCGTCCTATATATAATCTCTTGTAGAGCATCTTTATCACTACCTCTTTATATACTGCTTTGCTATTTCCGTGGTACTTAATTACTAATATTATGTTGTTGCTTTTGTATAGATCCCTTCCTTGCTATAGTATCCATTCTTATTATGCAGCTAGCGCAGTACTAAATTCGGATGGCAGTAATAGTTATGCTGCAATTAGTCGTCATTTAAATAAGGAATAAGGTTGGCCCGGTTAAAGGCTCTAATTTGATAATATTTAACTAACTTAATTCAGTAACGGTGACGTACTAATATTAAGACTTTGGCTTAATTCAACTCTTTAATTAACTATGGCTTCTATACAGTTATTTAATTAACCAAGGCTTCTGTGCAGTTGTTTAATTAAGGCTCTACGTCTAGCTCTGTATTATATAATCGGCTTTGCATCTATGTAATTAACTAAGGCTCTTTATGCCATTCTCATTATGCAGCTAGCATATTTAAATTTTAGGGGTGGTGTAGAGTTCTGCTGGCTCTATTACTAAATGGACTAATTAGGATTTTCCGTCCCTGGGATAAAAAATCGCTATTAGTTTATTGATAGGCGGTAAGCTAAACTGATATCTTTTGTAGTAGGTTAACGCGTTTAATAACGCGTTGCGGTTAAGAAAGTAAATATAAAAGGAGCTTTAGGAAATATAGTAATTAAGCAGATAAAATAGAAATCTTTTATACGGTTATTACCTGCGTCCCCTCCCCTACCTTAGAACTTAACTGTCCCCTAGTTAAATATCCTACACCTACTATGGAGCCTGCTGTGGAGCCTGCTGTTAATAGCTAACCTGGTTAAGCGTCCGTCTTTAAGACCGTCTCTAAGGATTAAAAGATTTATTCTTCTTCCTAGCCTCTACTATCTTATCCGCAGGCTATAATATAATCTGGATACATTCTCCTAGTTGTACATTCTTCTCCTATGGCAGAGCGGCTGTTCTAGCTGTACTGCTATCTCTAAGGGTTGAGCGAGTCTACGGATGTTACTAGCTAGGCGTTACTAAGTCCGTAGGCCATACTTAATAGTAGTCCTCCCAGTTTATGCATATTTTATTACTGCTCTTAAGTACTACTCTGTTATGGAAAGCAGTAAAATCTATTCATTCTATAGGGGCCTATTGCCGTGTCTGTTCTTCCTTTGGCCTATCTAGGTCTATTTCCTGGTACATATAGAGCTAGTCCTTAATACCCTTTAGTCGTCCTTTATTGCCAAGCCACGGAAGTATAGGTCTAGGTTGGTTATATATCCTAGCTACTAGTCTTTCTTTATTAAATAGATGTACAAATCCTTACTAAATAAGATCCTTTAAGCCTTAACATTTATACTTAGTAAAACGGTGACTTCCTCTGCATCCAAAACAGGTCCGCCAGCCTTGTCCTTATATGCCTTGCTGACCCCATGCGTCCTATTGCGGCTATCCAAAGGCAGTAGAATCTTATGGATATTGGGGACCTTACAGATATTAAGAATCCTGCGAGTATTAAGAGCCTTGTGGAGGTCAACAGTCTTGCAAAGGTTGGGTGCTATTTTGCCAGTTTTTGTATCCTAGTGCTAAGCTGTATCCTTATACTAGGCTTTAAACTACAGCCTGATTTAATAGCATTATGTGCTTCCTTAGGTCCAGAAGTCTTCCTTCCCTTTAGCAGTCAAGCTTATTCCCTTACTGCTATAGCTCTTATATAAGCTGGACATTTAGGACATCTTCTTCCGGAAGAATAGCCATTTGCTTAACATTCTCTGCAACCATTATTCTTAACTCTACGGCCTCCTTTAGCCTTTTAAATATAAGGGTACTAGGCTCGTCTACTACAGCTCCTATCTTTTCTATTGCATACCTGTGGTATTTAATAGGGAGTCCTTATATAAACCACCACCCCTTCTCTTGCTTAGTAAGGTTTCCTGCGGCTACCACTCTTACTAAGATGGTAGTAAAGTTATGCACGTAGTAACGCAGCTCGCCTGGCTATTCTGTAGATTTTCAAATAAAAGCTTCCATAAAGTCTCTTGTCTCCATGCGTTGGTAGTAGTTGTTTGCTCAGTATTCTACCCTAAGCTTTCTTACAAGCTCTATCCAATTGCTAGATGTGAATTTAGGCAAGCTTTAGATCCACACCCCTATCCAGTAATTATAGTACTCCAGAAGGCCCTAGTGCTTTTCCTTACTTATTACACAATGTTAGGTACATAGCCGTTCGTACTATTTAATAAACTGCAACACGTTCTGCCCTACAAAGTAGGGAGTTCCAATAGTTCCTAGGGCTGGTATAGGCTAAACCATAACGCAGATCTTGTCTCAAGCCGTTAACTACTAGTTATAAGGTAATGCATCCTTAGGAGCTTGCAGGTAATCCCTATAGCTTTTATCCTTTATTTACTAAGGGTTATCGGTCCTAGGTGTTACAGGTAAACGCTATAGTAGGTCTGTTTGCATAGCTATAGTCTTAACAGAGGATGTCCCAGATAACTGTCCTAGCAGGATATTAACAGGTGTATGCTTTGGCTGGTCTACTTATACAGCTATGTCCCTAATAGAAGGCGCCTGCTTCTTAATGCCTAAGGGGAGGTTTTTCTAGGAGAGTACGGAATCTTTATCTTCTACTACTACCAGGTCTTAATACGTCCATCTATTTTGGCCTACTGTCGTTCTATATAGTAGGTCCTTACAGAGTGCCTCTAGGGCCGCTGCTAACATAATCTAGATAACTTAAAAGAGGACAAAGCTAAGCTAGAATAGGAAGCTTTTAAAGGCAGATCTAATTTTATATACTTGCGGCCTTGCTTGGTATTGTCTCTATTCTTAAAGGGCAGCGCTAGCTTCCTTTGCCGCTAGATATCTTAGATCTTATTTCTATCTAACTAATTAGCCCTTAGCTTGTCATCTCTATATCTTTAATAACGTTCTAGCCATGCTTGTGCGCGCGTGGGTGGCGAGATTTCGACCGCTAGTAGTTATCTAATTGGCTAACTGGTTTACTTAACGCTAAATTTCTAAGTATAGGCACCAAACCCAACTCCCAAGACCTTTTAACCTACACCATTTTGCTTCCTATTGCCACTCTTTAGCCTGTGCGTTGAGTCTAGCTATCTATCTTTTCCGCTGTCTTTCTGTTTAGGGTCTGCTTGGTTCCCCTTACTATCTAATACTACCTAGTTCTCTAGTTCTCTAGTTCTACCGTCTCGTCTATTGGTTCTTCTACAGTTGGTTATTCTTCTACAGCTAGCGGTTCTTTGGTAGTTGTAGTATATTCCTACGTGTCTTCTATGTATGTAGCACTAGACTTCTAATCTAAAGAGCTTGCCGTCGTCCCCATATGGAATGCCAAATAATATGTGGAAGGGTACGGTGTCTCTTAGATAGGAAGTCAGAATGCTATCAGTCAGTCTATCTATCTATCTATCGGTCGGTCGGTCATAATCAGTTAAAAGTAATCAGTAAAGCAGTCTATAAGAAAGGAAAGAAAAGAATGTATTCCCAGTAGGTTCGTCATGTCTATAAGATAAGGAGGAAAGGAGGAAAGCCGAAGCTTAATAAATACAGGAAAATGCCAAGATAGTAGGCGACGTCTAATCTACACCACCACAGTAGTTACCCTACTACAAGGAGAAGGGGTAGGTAGTGATAATAAAAAGGGTAAAGAGGATGAAGAAGGGAGGCCCTTCTTTAGCCTCTTTGCATAAGTTTCTTTAATAGGAGCTAGCTCCTTGCGGAGAGCTCTTACGTTTTCTACTAGTCCTAATAGGACATGCCTTATATGCTCCTTAAAGGGGGTTTCTCCTACTAAGATACTCCGTGCATAGGTCTGTAGATATTAAACTTGTTCTTTTTGTTCTTTTTATTCTTCTTCTACTAGCCCTTTATAGGCCTGCGTTAGGCTTTCTAAAGCCTTTTATAAATATTGTTTTGGAGAAAAGGGGAGGGAAAGGTGTAATAGTGCAAGTGTGGGAGAATTGAGTGAGCGACTTAATTGTAAATGGAGATCTAAAGTGTCTATATATACATGAGGAAGGTATAGAAATAAATAAAAGGGGAGACGAATACATAAGCAAAACAGCGTGATACGTAAGTGATACGTAGGCGATACGTAGGCAATACGCAGATAAAACAGTGGTGGTTTGGTAGGGTACCGTAGTCGGTTACAAAAGGTATACTAGGTATACTATCCGTGGTAGTTATTGTTACGGCGCTGGTGGAAAACGGTGGATTATGGTAGACGTTATGGTAGACGCCGAGTCATATGAGCTCACGTGACTAGAGGACCGCATAAAACTTCGCACAGCGCTGCTATTCTTCTCCCTTCCTTTCTCTAGCTTTGGATCCTCGTTTATAGACTACCAATTGTACAGGCTTGCGCGTCCCTCTTGCCATACTCGTGCCTTGATTGACTGAGTCGCTAATATTATCCAAAGCTCATCTCTACTCTTTCTTCCTAAGAAGGAACTTAAATATATCTATAAGGACATAGAATAGGACCCTAAGGACATCACCAGGACTATAAGGACACAGGACAGAACTAAAAGAACATAAACAAAACGCGAAACCTAAGAATAGGACACGCACGGACCAGAACCCCTAGAAAATAAACAAACACCGGAAATTACCTAATACCCCTACCACCATGCCAAGAAACACAGCAGCTAGTAAAGCAGCTGTAGGACCCTCAAATACCTCTAATAGTAAAATAGTTAACGTCTTAAACCCCTAGTAGGAGCTTACAGCAGCTAATGCCGAAATTAAATAGCTTTGAGAGCTGCTTAAAGCTAGGGACACCCCTACATCCAGTATTGACTTATCAGACAGACTTGCTACGGTCTTCAAGGCCCTAGCCCAACGTACGGCATTAGCATCATTATGGTCCACGAAGGTCGTAGACCCTTTATTGCTTACAGACGGAACCGACCCTATATTCGATAACTGGAAGCTTCAATTATAGGACAAGCTCGAAGTTAATATAGATCACTTTCCTAATACCCAAGCTAAAATGGCATACGTCTTTGGCCGCACCGGCGGTAACGCACAGACGCACCTACGTCCGCAATATGCCTAGAACTTAGCAGACCTCTTCCTTTCTAAAGAAGAGATAATCAATTACCTATCTTCCATTTATAAGGATCCCTTTAAGGTATAGAATGCCTATCTTAATTATAAAAGCCTAATAATAAAAACAATAGAAACCTTCTTAGTTTTCTAGACCCGCTTTCTATACCTAGCTAGACAGGCCTAAATCCCCTAGGAAGATCTAATGCCAGACCTCTTTAACAAGCTTACCCTGGACCTACAGCGCGCCATACTGCCGGTTTATACTACTATATAGACGCTAAAGGAACTTACGGACTAATGCCTAGCTATTAACCAGGGCCTCTATTAAATTAAGGCACATGCTGAGCGGTATAAGGCTAGAAGCTCCGCTAACCAGAACACAAGTACTATAAAAATGGGCTATAATGCCCTAGTAAGATCTGCAGCCCCTACAGCACCAACTATACCGCCTGCCGTTAACCTAGTGGCGAGCCGTGCAGCTAGTCCTACCGTGACTCCAGCGTATACTTAGCCTTCGTATAGCGACCCCTGTAGATAGGCCCTTAGCGACTAAGGAGCTTGCTTTATATGCGGTCAAAAGGGTTACCGTACAGCTGAATGCCTAACGAATGCGAAAAAGAATAAGGTCCTACTAATCTAGGAGGACAGCGCAGAGGTAGAGTTGGAAAAAGAGGAACCCTAAAGAAAGACTCCTCTCTAGGATTAAAAGGGATTAATATATTACATATTAATCTGGGCTGGCTAGTTGGTAGAAGAAGCTGCACTATCCCTTATACTTTATTCCGCAATAGATATTAAGTTTTAACCTCTGCTTTAGCTAACTCTGGAGTAAATGCCTTTACCTTAATAGATACCCAGTATGCCGTAAAGCTGGCTGACTTTTTAAATGTACCCCTTAAAGAACTGCCCAAACCAATTCCTATTCGCGGGTATAACAGACGAATAGGGCCACCTATTACGACTATCTTGCGGATTTACCTCCGCGTTAACAAACAAAGGTAGTATAACATCCCCTTTCTTATTACGGACCTTGGGAGCCACGATATAATTATAGGAAGAAAATAGCTAGCCTATCTAGGCTTACAGCTTAATATATAAAATAGACGGCTTATCTAGCCTAAAACCCTACCCCTGACCCCTTCCTTTATAAAAGAAATCAGCATTATAATAGAAAACCTTATACAGCCCTAGATCAATACTATTTACTAGGCCAATGCTATGCGCAGAGGCCAGGCCTTTAAGAAGGATATACGTCTTAATCCTTAACGGATCCGTATACTACGCCGCCCCCAGACTGTATATGTTACGCCATCCGCACCAGAGACCTAGGAAGTTAGTAGTGACCTAGCTAAGCCCCCCACGGAGAACCTAGGCCCTATATAGCCCTAAAGGAAAACCAGGGATATTAGACGCCATACTAAGCTAATAGACAGGAAGGATAACTTATGGAAAATGGAACATAAGCTAAGGAAGACTATACACCCTATACCGCAAGATATGGCCCAATAAGCGTACGTAAAGAAACCTGCGGACCTCCCACCAGTTAATATCTGCTGTATTGGCGCTGTAGGATTCTACCAAAACTTGGTTTAGCCTAATACCGTTACCTTTATAACTAGCCTATACGAAATTAATCGAATGCTTAAGGAAAAGGAAAGTAAGCTTAGCGGATAGGAAAGCGAGCTTATAGATAAGGAACTAGTAGAACAAAAACTGCCTAATTAATACTAGAAATTCAAGGACGTATTCTCCAAGGCAGCGTTAGATATACTTCCGCCTTACTAACCGTATAACTATAAGATTAAGATTAATTAAGGCAAGGGAAGCACCCTTAGCTTTAGCCCTCTCTACCCATAATCTATTGCCGAATTATAGGCCATAAAGCAGTACCTTATTAACAACCTTAATAAGGGCTTTATTAAGCCTAGCCAAGCCCCTTTTAACTCGCCTATTCTCTTTGCCAAAAAGCTTAATGGAGGACTGCGCTTTTATATTAACTACTATAAGCTAAATAACATAACCCGCAAGGACCGCTATCTGCTACCCTTATTTAATAAGACTCTTGCCCGAATAAGTAGAGCTAGGGTCTTTATAAAGCTTAATATCCGCTAGGCCTTCTATTAAATTAGAATAGACCCCAGGTCTAAGGAGCTTACTACATTTTAAACCCGTTACGGAATATACAAATATAAGGTACTCCCTTTTGGACTAACCAATGGACCAGCTACGTACCAGCGGTATATAAATAATATACTCTTTAACTACCTTAACGACTTCTGTATGGCCTACCTAGATAACATTATAATTTACTCTAAGAACGAGCTAGAATACAAGGAGCACGTCTATAAAGTCCTATAATAGCTCCGCGAGGCTGGTCTCTAGGCCGATATTAAGAAGTTAGAATTTAGTGTTAAGCGTATAAAGTACCTAGGTTTTATTATCAGTATAGACGGAATTAAGGCCAACCCAAAGAAAACGGCTGTAATTAACCAGTGGACACCCCCACGGACTATAAAGGGGGTATAATTATTTTTAGGTTTCTATAACTTCTACTAACGCTTTATTAAGAACTATAGCAGGATTACCTGGCCTCTTAACCGCCTTACTAGGAAAGACCAGCCATTCCACTTTAACGCCATATATATACAGGCCTTTAATGAGCTTAAAAAGCGGCTAGTATCAGCTCCCCTACTTGCCTACTTTAACCCAGAACGGCCCTTAATGCTAGAAACTGATGCCTTAGACAATATAATAGCCAGTGTTTTTTCCTAGAAGCAACTAGACGGAGAATAGCACCCTATTGCATACTATTTAAAGACTATAATAGATGCTAAGCTGAACTACCATATCTATAACAAAGAAATGCTGGCTATTATCTCTAGCTTTTAGCACTGGTGTATATAGCTAGAGGGGACCCCTAAGCCCATTAAGGTAGTTTCGGATTATAAGGCCTTAGAATACTTTATAATAACCAAGGCCCTTACGGCCCGGTAGGCATGCTAGGCGGATATTCTATCTTAGTTTAACTTCTTAATTATATATAGACTAGGCGCTACGAACTGTGCAGATGCTCTTATAAGGCGTAAACAGGACCTAGGTAATTAGGCGGCTGTGAAGATCTTATTATAAACCTAAGCACTACTATAACCAGAGTACCTTAACCCCTAGATACAGGTAGAACTAAATACGGACCCTTTAGACGCTAAGATATGCCCCATTAACTCCATAGAACTTAACCTTATTAATAAACTACTATAGGCAAACCGTACGGCCCCTTCTCTACAGGAGTACCGCGAAAAGGTAAAGGATGCTACTAGCCCATGGTCCCTCAAAAACGGACTACTTAAGCACCGGGAATGGCTGGTAGTAGTAGAAAAACAGAATTTACGGACTTAGCTTATTACCAAAGCACATACTTAGGTCTCTACGGCCCACCCTAGAAAAAATAAGACCTATAGAATTATTAGCAACCGCTACTACTAGCCCGGAATGGTTATGGATATTAACCGCTATATACAGAACTGCGATAACTGCTATAGGTTTATAATTCCACAAGATAAGACCCTAGGGCTATTAAAGCCACTCCTAATACCAGAACGCCCCTAGTAGCATATCTCTATAGACTTCTATAAGTTACCTACAAACCGCGACGGACATAATATAGTTATAATCCTAGTTAACCACTTTAGCAAGCGCCCATTCTTAATCCCCTATTATAAGAATATTAATGCTAAAGAGGCGGCCCAACTGTATATCCACTATGTCTACCGAATTTACGGACTACTAGATACTATCATATCCGACTATAAGCCGCAGTTTATATCAGCCTTTTAGAACGAGTTTACCTAGATCCTAGGTATTAAGCTAAAGCTCTCTACAGTATACCACCCCTAGATAGACGGTTAGACGGAGATTATAAATTAATACTTAGACTAGAGACTCCGGCCCTTTATTAACTACTTTTAGGACAACTAGAGTAAACTACTACCCATAATAAACTACGCCCAGGCAACCCTACCCTATAACTCTATAGGGTTTGTACCTATTTAGCTAGAAATGGGATACTTACCCTATACAAGCTTTAACTAGAAGAGATTAGAAGGACCACAGACCATACACGAAAAACTATCTTATAAGAAAGCACAGCAGTATGCTAGACGCTTAGAAGAAGCATAGATGGTAGCCTATAAAAACCTAAAGAAGGCCCAAAAATCGATAGAACAGCAGGTAAATAAGCATAGGCGTAAGCCCGACTTTACTATAGGCGATAAGGTCTAGGTTACAACAAAGAACTAAAAGATAGAACGGCCTAGCTATAAGCTAGACTATAAGATAGCAGGACCGTATAAGATCCTTAATAAAGAAGGCAACTTATATAAGGTTAAACTCCTAGACTTAATTAAAGTCCACCCTATTTTCTCACCAGATAAGCTACGGAAAGCTATAAATAACCCACTACCTAGACAAAAGAATGAGCCTCCACTACCAATTTAAGTTAATAGCAACGACGAATAGGAAGTTAATAAAATACTAGCCTATAAACTAGTATAAGGAATGCTAAAATACCATATCTAATAGAAAGGTTACGATCTAGACCTAACCTAGTACCCCGTCTGGAACTTTATAGGTTACCCCTAGAAGCTTAAAGAATTCCATAACTAATATCCTAATAAGCCAGGACCCCCAAAGTATCTAGACAAGTAGATGGAGTGCTAGTATAGCAAAAATAATAAGCTACCTGTCAAGCATATAGATAAAAACACCCCATGGATATAATACAGACATACAAAGCCTAAGGGCAGGCTTTTTCGGAGGGGGGGTAATGTTACGGCGCTAGTGAAAAACAGTGGATTATGGTAGACGTTATAGTAGACGCCGAGTCACGTGAGCTCACGTGACTAGAGGACCGCATAAAACTTCGCATGGCGCTGCTATTCTTCTCCCTTCCTTTCTCTAGCTTTGGATCCTCGTTTATAGACTACCAATTATACAGGCTTGCGCGTCCCTCTTGCCGTACTCGTGCCTCGATTGACTAAGTCGCTAACAGTTATTGGTTTTATTATCTTTTTTGCAGGTTTTTGGTTTTCTTTTTCAGGAGAAGACTAAGGATGTCCTCTTTTTTCTCCTATCCTAAGGACAGGAGAAGGAGAAGGGGGAGAAAAAGTAGATGTAGACTCTTCATCACTTATTTCTATAGAAGTTTTTTTTTTTGACCTATTAGGCCTTGGCATTTTGTATCTTATAGGGGTTCCCCAGTTTTTACTATCCTTATACCCTTTCTCCTTACTAATCCTACTAGAAGATTTCTGAGGAGATTAGGCTGAAAGGCAGTAGAAAATCTAGCCTCTATATTTCGTGGTTTGGTATTTGGTTTTAGTGTTCCTGTCCATGCCTCGCTTATAAGCTAAGACCACCCCTAAGAAGAATTTTCTGTTGGGGGAAAGGGGGTAAAACGACAAATAAATCCACCTCTAGCTCGCTAGGCAGTAGGAATTAGGTCTTAAAAGTTAGAAAATCAATTGTTTTTGATAGGGAAATAGGTATGCGTAAGTTTTAAAGTACGGCGCTACCTTTTGGTAAGGTTGCATATGCGGTAAAAGTTTTTGCTTAATAATATAGCTAGGTAAAGGATAAGACGATTTAATACATGGTTATCTAGAAGGGCTATAAGAATTAACCACCTTAGTAGGTTAACCGTAAAGATATTAATAAAGATTTAGTGGAGGAATATGACCAGAAATATAGACCTTTTAATAATAGTTAAGTAGTAGTAGGCTAAGGCGCGGAATCTTCCATTTAAATCTTAAGTTTTTAATTTTAATTTTTATAGTACTATTTCTTTATATATATACCTTGCACCTCTAGGTGTTCTTTTTATAGATAGTTAGGTAGTGGTGTTATTAAGGGCAATTATGTCCTTTTTATTTAGTGGCAACTATTATAGATTTACGGCTGGCGTTTATTTACGGCTGGCTTGGCATTATAGCCCGTGCCTAGCTATATATCTACTAGCCTCTACTACTTAAATAGCTTATTATCTTTTACACTTCTACCTTACCTAATAACTCATCTCCTCTTATAGTATATTACTATTAGCTTTATAGCTCTTCCCTTTTAAGGGCTAGCCTATAACCTCCTTAATAAAAAAGAGAAGTAACTTATCCTCTATAATGGTATTACTGTTATAGTACTATTTTTATTTATAAAAGGCCTAGAGCTAGATAATATGTTAACTATAGGGCGCGATAGGGGTATTATATCCTTCTTACCTTAAACTCTCTCTGCTTTAGTTTATATATTAAAGATATATTTTTAGGCCTAGTACTACGCGTAAGAGCAAGGACATACTACGCGTTAGTACGTAATTTAGTATTATTGGCAATATTAATCTTTAGGCAGTTAGTTAGCGCTACCCAGTATGCCCCCACCACCCCTCCCACCAACGATGTTGCTGCAGCGGCTGCAGGCCCTATACGATGTTCTTCTCCTGATTCTTTCCTTCGTAATTCTTATCTAATTGGGCGGCGTTCGTACTTAACACACTGATATGTCCGCTCATGCCTGTAGAGCAACTGCGTCGTCTACACTGTCCCGCGCCAGTAAAACACCAAATCGGAAGCTAGCGATAGAGGTTCGCTGGTAGGTTCGTTCTGCTTGAGTGGTAATTAATGTGGGCAGAGGCTTTCATGAGCGCTCAACCGAACACTCGGCTTTAGATTAGATTGAGCACGACTACCATATCAAGCGCCGCTAAATATCTACTAGTTGACGCCGGTGAAAGCACGGAACAACCTCAGATTGGAAAAACCTCAGATCGCAACTGAACACTCCCTAAGGCAGAAGCGGGTCGTAATCTCTGTTGCCAGGCTAGCTACTATATAGTAGATAAGATGCTAGCTAAGGAATAGGGCGCTAGCTAGTAAATAGTTTTGCTATATTGTTAAACTATAATAATATAAATTGTCTTAACCTATAGGGGTAGAAGAATCTAAAGCTAGAGAAAAGAAAGAAGAAGAAGAGTAGTACGGCTTAAAGTTTTATATAAACCTCTAGTTATGTAAACTTATATAACTCTATATCTACTATAACGTCTACTATAATACCTCCTAACTATAACTAGCTGCTATCTTCTATTAGCATTATAATATCTATCCTAATAATTATATATTTTAATTTATTATCTAACTAACTCTAAATAGAGCACTATAGCAGAAAGATAGTCTATATTACTAACATAAGCTGCTTCTTACTATACTTATACATTATAGATAACGGTAAGCTAACCTATTATAAAATATTAGGTTATTTTTATATTAAACCATATAAGTAGATGCTATAGAGTACCCGTTAGCAATTATAATTAGCCTACTAATTCCAAATCCTGGCTTAGATCGCCCCTTTATATAAGTACTACTACTCTTTAATATTACCCTATATAACTAATTAGCGTAGGGATTTAGCTTATAGTAGGCCTGGCCTAAGTAAGCTAGGTAATATATATAGCGCTAGCTACTAGAACCCCTACTAGAACAGTACTAGGATATAAAATCCTATTATACTGCTGCTATATTCTACTACTCTATAATTAGTTTATCTACCACTAGTGCCTTAACGGCTAGCTTTTTATATTTATTTATATTAATTATAGTAACCCCTTTTCCTTCTCTTTAGCTTAGTATCTTTATAAGATAGCATTCTATAAGCTTTAGTTTAGAGGCATTTATATAGTCAAAAGCCTCTAAGGTATATACTTATCCTATATTATAGAACTTATTATTAATACCAAAGCTTTTATTATAGAGAAATTTAATATTAGCAGAGACTGCTACTCTAAAGTCTATATACCTATATTTTGCAAACTATTATAGAGGACTTTACTACCTTAAGTTACAAACAGTTAAAGTCTATTTAATACCCTAAAGCTATTTACATACCCCTAAAGATTTTAGATACTTTTATATTTATAGTATTAACTTATATAAATTTAATATTTATAGTGTTAACTTATATAAATTTAATATTTTTAGATTTTCTATATAGTGACCCCTTTTAATTTTAAGGCACTAAGGCCTTATATTGTAACGGGACTAGCCTAGTTACAGTGAAAATGTCTCGGTAAAACACTTGACAGATAGAACTTGAAGCTTTGACCAAATTCTGCCGAATTCTGCCAGCTTGATCGACTTCTGCCAAGTTCTGCCAGATCAATTGAATACTACCAAAGTCCGTCCGCGTGCGCACGTGCGCACGCATCAACCAAGACCCCTAAACTGTTTAATTGCAAGATTCTCTTGTTATTCCTTTCTCTTCTTTATGCAACGTCTTGTTCCTAGCAAGAGCTATATACCCTTAGATTTAGATAGAATTTATATTATTCCTTTAAATCTTTCCCAAAGCCTCTTCATGCCCTTATATTATATTGCGTTAAAAATAACTACTATTAAAATAGCAAACAACCTCGAATCCTATGCGTTAACTATAAGCATTATAACCCTAGTTAGGGAACAGTTAACTGTAATGCAAGAAGCCTTTACAGATACTTTAGCTTAGCAGCGGGCTGTACTAGAAGCCCAGCATTAGCAATTAATAGAAACACTCTGTAAAGAACTCCGCAACGTTAATACACTTATAATGGAGACCCTAACAGTAACACCTATAAATAAAATTAAGATAACTGTATGCGAACCTAGCCCGTTAAATACAAACCCTAAACTAGTAATGGTAGCTTAACCCATACCTATAATAAACCTAGTACCTACTATAAAATTAGAAAAGCTTCCTAACCCTCTAATATTTAATAGAAATTAAAATAACCTGCGTCCCTTTGTAACTAAGCTCCGCCTTAAACTTTTAACAAACTATAACTAATACCCTACTAAAGCTAGCAAGATTAGCTATAGGATGTCTTAATTAAGCAAAGACGCTGCATAAACTATAGACCTATTTTTCTATAACGGCACCTTTGTTAATTTTAAAATCTTTATCTCTTTATTAGAACGAACGTATAATAACGCCAGCCGCGAATATACCGCTGTTACTAAACTTAAAAACCTATAACAACGGAATTAAGACTTTATCAGCTTCTTTTCGGAATTTTTAGGCCTTATTAGCGAACTAGATTGGAATAAAGCCACTAAAGTTGCTGCTCTTTAATAAGCTATTTTGGATGAAATTAGAGCATAGTTAGTAGGCAGAGAACTGCTAAAGGACCTACCTAAATTTGCTATAATATGTTAACAAATTAATAAGGACCTTTAATATAACAAACAAACTTATTCTCTAAAGCCAACCATGCCTCACGTTTAAGACTTTATGCTATCTTATATAATAGGTATAATAGTAAACATACTACTACGATTAAGGATTAAGTAAAGAGGACTTTTTTTATATACTTGGGCCCTAATAGCCCTAATAACTATATAGTCGGTGTTAATTAGCGGCTTAATTAGTAGGTAGTCCTTAATACGCGTGTTTCTATAGCTTGGCGCTAGTGGCGCTATAGAGATTGTTAAATCTGCCCTAAGTAGCTAGTTAAATATATAATTTTCTAGCTAACCAAGGATTAGCCAAGCCTTAAATACTATAGAATTAACTTTTTAATAAAAGGTTAGCGATATCCGCTTACGGGTATATATATGTCCGCTAATTAATTCCATAGTCTAAGCTTGCTAAGGTAAATAAGCGCCGTATTAGCCAGCGATAAGGACCTGCGTCGTTACATTCTTCTTACCCAAGCTGGTTAAGTATCGGACGACTGCGCCGTTGGATTTCGTAGATATCAACGCGGCTCCATTAAGATTGGATGGGCTCGGGATTAGATCGGCGATCTCTATCAATTGCCGGAAATCCCATCTAAGGCAAAAGCAAGCGCTTATAAAAAAGAAGAATAAAATCAAATTAAACTCCTATCAGTTTCTCTTCGCAATGCAAACAGCCCATCACCACCAAGGATGCTCTAAGATTTCGTCTATCGTGGCTCTGGCCGCCGGGTCTAAATTCGTCATTCTGGATATCATGCCCTTGGCTTCGGGACTGAGGTTTGGAGCGAGATCCTCCGGCCACTGCTCAAATCTTACCCCAGGATCATTGGACGCCACCGCTTCAGACATTTCGGCCGCTATTCTGAGAGCATTGCACCATGCCTCGTCATTAACTTGCTTGAGCAGCCCTTCTGGAAGTGGTCCGAAGTAGAGAAAGTGTCGGACTAAAACCTCTTGTTCCAACCTTATGTTGTTTTGCTCCAGCTCCTTATAGTCTTCCAAGAGTAACGCTTGTGCGCCACCAAGAGCGTATATACACTGTTAACGGGGCTTAGCACGAGTACTCCGGCCAAAACTAAGCTCACTTACCACCAGTCCAAAGGAAAACACGTCCGACGGCTTGGCGACGCCCTTTCCGGTCTGCCCTTCCGGGCTTCGCCAAAAGACGTTCCCTACTGCATGTGGCGCCCGAAGCGGCTTTTCACCTTTCAGTTTTAAAGCAATATCGAAGTCGCCTAAGGCCACCCTCTTGACTATTGGTTTACCTTGTTCATCGGAAGTCCAATCGACTAAGATATTATCAGGTTTCACATCTGGGGGGAATGGTCAGTGAGACAGTTCTTGAAGAGTAATGTTTAGAGTGCGCGGCATCATACCTATATGGATCCAGTTTTTGTCATGAAGTTCCTTCACTGCCTCCCCGGTGTATCGCAGGATCTCCTTGATTGCCGCCACAGGAAAGTCTGGATACTCCTTCAGCAAGGAGAGTAGAGTGTATCTAAAGTATTCGTAGACCAGAGCACACTCCTTTTCATTGTAATCGGTGTGCATTCGAAGGCGACGGGTGCCTGCAAACTCCCTTTTGAGATCTAGAGACAGCTTAAAAAAAGACTCGGACACGCGCTTAAAGACAAAAGATTGACTCCCGCAACTGAGTGAGATTGGTCAGACTACTAGCTAGGCTCGGGCATTCGGGCATGAAGCTTGAGACATACTGTGCCTGGTAGACGCTAAGCTCTGGTTTTTTAGGGTGATGCTTGAGCACATTGCCTTGGATGTACTTGCGACCCGATTGACCCACTAGTGTTGATGTCATTCTTACGCTTGTACGGCAGACAGAACGAGTAAAGGGCATCAAACAAAAAACGCGCCGACTGGGAGGATACGATGCGAAAGATGCTGAAAGGTAGGGTGAGGCAATGGTCAGGCGCATCGCGGCCAAGCATCCCTTTTTATATGCTTTTGTTCCGAGCTTTCTTATGTGTCAGCGCTCCCTTGTCTTCCAAAGGTTAGTTGTTGGTTTAGTTGTCGGAGACAGCCGGCCCGGTTTTCTTAGTCAGCAACTACCACCTTTTGCTCTCTGGAAGTGTTCGGTTCCAGGTTCACAAGCGATCTAGAGCCTTCAGATTAGAATTAAACTTTTCAATCTGAAGCTCCTCCAGATCGGCAAGCGCGTCAAATTCGCACGCCATACCGTATATAGTAGTTGAACTGAAGCTCTTGGCGTCATATCAATAAGGAGCCCTCAGTTTCAGTTCCAGATTCCGGTGGACGATTGGGCGCATGCACGAGCAGAGCTCCAGATTCAATCTAAACCAACATATACCCTAAAGCGCGACCCTTCTCCAAAACCTATGTACGACCCTATGGACCTTAACGCCACGCGATCCTACGCACCCTTAGGAACTAATAAACAAAGGACTTAAGCCACAAATGGAGAATGCTTTGGATATGGCAGAAAAGGACATATCTAAAGGAATTGCCAAACTCACCCTTTTAAAAAAGTCCGCTGTAGTTCCTCCTGGTCTTTAAATCGCACCCACTCCTTAAATCGCACTTGTTCTTTAAGCCATACTTGCTCCTTAACTTATACTTATTCCATAAATCATACCTAGTTATTATAAAGCATCTTACGCTCAGCTAACTCGGAAAATAAATTGTCCTAGGGTTAAGTTGCGCCTTAGGATAAGAAGTGGAAGAGTATAAGTATCTAGGCTCTTCTAGCGCTAATACACAACACGACTCCCTTAATATACTTAGCGAAATTTGAACACTTAGAAAGTGGAAAGAGGTATAAATCCTTATAGACAGCAGAGCTACTAGCATGGGCTTTATTAATACAAACTACATAAAAACCCAACGCCTAAATTTAAAGAAACTTAATAAGCCCCAAGGCCTATAAGGCTTTAACGGCAAACCCTTAATACATAGCGAATTAATGCACTACGCTCTTATAAAAATGTGGATAGGCAAATACCTTAAATATGTTTCCCTATTTATAACACCCCTAAAGTAATATAAGATAATACTTGGACATGGATAGCTAAAACAGCACAACCCTTTAATTAGCTAGGTTAAAGAAACACTAAAGTTCCGCACAACCTATTACTAAAGTTATTATTTAAAATACTACCTACCCTACAAACATATACAAGACTATTTGAATTTAATATAATATAAATTACCCTTACCACAAACCTTAAACTAATATAACAAAACTATAACTGCTAATTGCAGTAAAGAATGCGAAGATAATATATTGAAACCCCTTAAAATTTATATAATATAAGCCGCACCTTTTATTTTGTTAGCAAGAAAATAAGACTATAAAATCTTTACTGTAACAATAGAAGACATTAAGAAGGCGCTAGAACTAAAGTAGTATATTAACCCTCAACCTCTTATAACTAAGGAGTACCACAATCTAATTAACAAGTTTAAAAAATAATTCGCAGACCAGCTGCCCCTATATTAGGATAAATATAATTTTAAGATAAAACTTGAACCTGGTACGACATTAAAGTTTGGTCCGCTATATGGTATATTACGAAAAGAACTGCTTGTGATGCAATAATACCTTAATAAGCATCTAGAAAAAGGATTTATTCGCCCTAGTTAATCTCCATTCGCCTTACCTATATTATTCGTTAAAAAGCCAGGAGGAGGCTTAAGATTCTATATCAATTACCGAGCCCTAAACGCAATTATAATTCAAAACTGATATCCAATCCCCTTAATCTAAGAGACGCTTAACCACCTAGCAAAGGCACAATATTTTACGAAGCTTAATATAGTCACTGCCTTTAATTAAATTCGCATCTAAGAAGGAGATAAGAAGTACATAGCCTTTTATATACAATAGGGACTCTTTAAATACCTAGTAATGCTATTTAGTGTAAAGAACGGTCCTAGTACGTTTTAGCAATACATTAACAATACGCTCCATGAATTCCTTAATGTATTTATTACCGCGTATATTAATAATATCCTAATCTACTCATCTTTGCTTTCTAAGCATTAAAAACACGTCCGAATGGTCCTTAAACGTTTGCGAGATGCGGGTTTACAATGCGATATTAAGAAATGCAAGTTTTACGCGTCCAAAGTTACGTACCTAGGCCTGATTATATCCCGCGACGGAATTAAAATGGACCCTAAAAAGGTCGCTGCGATTATAAACTAGGGAAGCCCTAGTAATATACAAGACATTTAAGGATTCCTAGAATTTACAAATTTCTACTACTAATTTATTAACCAGTTCTTAAAAATTGCCCAATTATTGGTAAACCTAACAAGAAAGAACGTGAAATTTAAATGGACTGCTAGATGTAAATAAGCTTTTAACAACTTAAAACAACACTTTATAACCGCTTTAATTCTTGCCCACTTTAACCCTAACCTTAAATGTGTTATCAAAACAGACTCATCTAATCATGCCCTAGGGGGAGTGTTATTGCAATACAATAAGGACGGTAAGCTATATCCAGTAGCCTTTCTTTCTTAAAAGCTCGCCCCTACCGAATTAAACTACAAGATATATAATAAGGAACTACTTACAATTATTAGATGCTTTAAACAATAGCGTCTAGAACTTAAAGGATTATTATTTCCAATACGCGTGTTAACGGACTATAAAAACCTGCAGTACTTTATAACTATAAAGCAGTTAACACAGCGCCAAATTCGTTAGGCTAAATACCTCTTATAATTCAACTTTAAGATTACGTACCGACTGGGCAAACTTAATTAGAAGCCTAATGTATTAATATAACAATTACAAGATTTACCTATAAACGCCTTAAATAAATGGATTACAAATTAATTATAGATCTTATTGCCCCCTAAACGCTTCAAGAAACTACATCCTATATTCCTAGATATGGAACTCAACAGAAATAAATTAGAAATTGATAAATGGGAAATAGAAATTAATAAGCTAATGGAATACAAATATAAGAATAACGCATGGATAGCAGATGTAATAAAAGCAATTTAAATAGGAAAACGATAGTATAAAGATATCATACTCGCCAAATGCAAAATTCGTAATAATCAACTATACTATTAACAGAAGATGGTAGTTCCGAATTCCAAACCCTTATAATTTAAGATACTCAAATTCATATATAATTCCCCTATAGCAGGACATCCTAGCCGTGCAAAGACTTATAAGATTATTCAACGAGTATACTACTAGCCTATAATGCACAACTATATATAAAAATACGTTTGAGCCTGCAGAACGTGCGTGTATAGGAAGACCTCTTATATAAAGAAGTAAGGAGTACTTTAACCATTGCCAATTCCAATGCAAAGATGGCGAGATATCTTAATTAACTTCGTAGTTAACTTGCCTAACAGTAATGGGTTTATAAATATTATGGTAGTCGTTGACCGTCTTATAAAAATGCAATATATAATTCCTATGGACTTAATTAATGCGATATTAGTAGCCAAGTGTTTTATTAAGTACGTCTTTAAGCTACACGGACTTCCTAATTTAATAATATCCAACTATAGAAGCTAGTTCGTTTCAGACTTCTGGCAAGCTCTATATAAACAATTAAGCATTTAAATACAACTCTCAACTGTATTTTATCTAGAGACAGATAGTTAAACCAAAATTATAAACGCGATTATGGAACAATACCTATAAATGTACTGCTCCTACCTGCAAGATAACTGGGAAAAATAGCTGCCTTTAGCTGAGTTTACTGCAAATAATATGATAAATATATTAACAGGCATAACGCCGTTCTACGCAACCTACGGACAAGACCCCTAACTTGGATTTAAACTATAACCTAAAATTAACATAACAGGACCCATAATTAAACGGATTCAGTTAATTAACGTATATAACTTCGCTGATTGAATAAAGCAGCTAACGGAACTATTATAAAGTAAATTAACGTATGCTTAAACGGTATAGGAATGGCATGCAAACAAAGGACAAGCCCCTATATGGGACTTTAAGGAAGGTAATATGGTTTACCTAAATACACAAAACCTAAAGACTTAACGGCCCTTAAAGAAACTTAATTGGAAGTTTGCGGGCCCATACTAAATTAAGAAGAAATTAAGCCTATATACTTATAAGCTTAAACTGCCAACTAAGATAAAAATATATCTAACGTTTTACATAAGCTTACTGTAACCCTTAAAAGACGAACCTATAACTTATAAAGTGCCGCCGCTACCTCCCGTAATTATTAACAACGGTAACGGTTCTTACTTTATTAACTTAATTAATAATATGCAATAGAAAACATAATCTAAACGATTTAAACTTCTTATTAAGTGGGAAGGATACGAAACACGAACCTGGGAGCTCTATAAGCAAGTTAAGACCAATGCGCCTTCCCTAGTAAAAGAATTCCATAAGGACTATCCTTCGCGGCCTACTCTAGCTAGATGGACATAATATAAAGGCAAACAACTACCACCTAACATAAATACACGAAATATAATAGCAGGAAACTCAAAATTGAAAAGAGCTTAAAGAATACCACAACGCTTATAATATGGTCATATAACGCACAAGATGTTAAGGAACTTCAACTAGCAGTTAAAGTTGTCTAATTAGTTAGATTTGCCTTGCCAAGACCTACTATAAAGATATTAGTTTGGCTTACCGCCTTTACCAAACCAATAGCAATTTTCTATCCCAGGGATAGAAAATCCTAATTGGTCTATTTAACAATTAGAACTAGCAAAACTCTACACCACTACCTAACGTAAAATACAATATAATAAAATTGTATTATTTTGGACCTTTGGCTAAAGGGGGGGTACTATAACGGGACTAGCCTAGTTACAGTAGAAATGTCTTAGTAAAACACTTAACAGATAGAACTTAAAGCTTTAACCAAATTCTATTAAATTCTGCCAGCTTAATCAACTTCTGTCAAGTTCTGCCAGATCAATCAAATACTACCAAAGTCCGTCCGCGTGCGCACGTGCGCACGCATCAACCAAGACCCCTAAACTGTTTAATTGCAAGATTCTCTCGTTATTCCTTTCTCTTCTTTACGCAACGTCTTGTTCCTAGCAAGAGCTATATACCCTCAGATTTAGATAGAATTTATATTGTTCCTTCGAATCTTTCCCGAAGCCTCTTTGTGCCCTTACATATATATAGCTATTCTTTAATTTACAACCTATATATTAATACTTAGATGCCAGCCGCCTAGAGGGCATAAAACGCAGTAGGAGAAAATAACAGCGGATATTAAAGAAGAAGATACTTAGGGTTATAAGCTAAAGATAATATAGACTAGCTACTAAAAAAGTAGTAAGGCTATCTTTTAAATGCCTTACCTTTTTTAAGGCCCTTTTTAAGACCTACCACCTTAAAGCTACTATATGGTAGGTAAGATGCTAACTAAAGAATAGGGCGCTAGCTAGTAGATAGTTTTGCCTATAGACTTTATAAGGTAGAGTCATTACTATTAAAACCTAATCCTAATATGGCCCAAGTCCTAATAAACCACGTTATAGTAATAAAAATTAGTTTAATTAGTTTAATTATAAGTTTAATTTTAAAATCTCTATAAAGTAGCTAATAAGATTTTAACAAGTCCTAAGTTATAAACGATTTAAATACTAAAGTTTATATATTGATATCTTTATAATATAACATTTATTTAAGCTTCGGTTTAGAAATATTTATTTAAGCCGGTATATAAAGTTAGGTAAATTTTTAATATTATAATAGATAAAGGATAATATAAAGTAGAAGGGTTTACTTTATGGTATAATTTCTATAACTCCATTATCGTAAAACTAGTTTAAACTTGGTCTAGTCTTTACCTACTAAGGCTTTATAATACGCCGTTAGATTTTAAAATAAATTGTTTACTTATATTAGCTCTAAGTAATATACTCTTTTTTATATACTCTTTTATCCATATATTTAGTATAGAAAATAACTATAACTAATAAATATTAAGTAGGTACTTTTTTTTAGGGATTCTCTAAGGCGTAGATAAAGGGTTTATATATTATATTATGCCGTATTAGGGCCCAGGCTTAGATAGAGGAGGAAGGGAGACGCGCAAAAGACTAGCAAAGATAACAGCAAGAGAGAGAAAGGAGCCAAAGTAGAGCACGAAAGAGTACTAGGAAACCATCTACCGCAATACAGTACTGGTTAAACCAACACTGGAGAGGCGCATGGGAGTCGAAGGTATAGAGGCTATCTTAGACAAAAGGAACCCAGGCCGCAGTATAGTTAATGCTATAGGGGGTAAACACCTAAGGGCTCTAAGAAGGCCTAACAAAAGCAGAAAATATAATAGCAACACTCCTAAGAACAGGAATAATAGGACTAAAAGATTGGCTGTCATGGGACTTACTCGTTCTCACGTCTCTGCGCGTCTTTGACGTTCTTGACCCGTGCTCACGTTCGTCCTAAGACACCTACGCACGTTCCCCTACAACCCCTATTTATACCTTGTACCTGGCACATAAAGACTCTTCTTCTTTATCCAATGTCTTTGTATTAACCACGCATAGTTACGTGTACGTAGCCTTCTTAATTACTACCTCGTTTAGTGCATTGTATCCCGGCTCGTGCCTACTCCGTGACAATAGATAGCTTTAGGGTATTAAGCGGACTCTAACTATATATAACTTAGGTTAGTAAAGTCCTCTATAGTCCTATATATGTAAAGTAAGAGCTTAACTACCTTCCTTAGTCTAATAATAGAGGCTTATTAAGGGTATAGTAAATCTAGCTTAGAAAAAACTAATATATTACTAAGCATATATAAAAGTATAATTTTTATATTTTATTAATATTAGTAAGCATATATAAAAGTATAATTTTATAATTTTAATAATTTTAAATATTAGTAAGCATGCATAAAAGTATAATTTTATAATTTTAATAATTTTAATAATTTTATAATTTTAATAATTTTAATAATTTTAATAATTTTAATAATTTTAATAATTTTAATAATTTTAATAATTTTAATAATTTTAATAATTTTAATAATTTTAATAATTTTAATAATTTTAATAATTTTAATAATTTTAA